>Ga0228710_1000820_pt1 | contig 43204 bp, 23 predicted proteins | sample MedpolnodulmetaG_FD_177995 | JGI IMG/M metagenome (GOLD analysis project Ga0228710, IMG submission 177995) | Root nodule microbial communities from Medicago polymorpha collected in Santa Monica, California, United States - pink nodules | ecosystem: Host-associated > Plants > Roots > Nodule... | reverse complement strand
TGTTAGGTAGTTTTTTTTTTTTTTGTTTTGAGAGGTAGTAGTCTTGAATTTTGATGCACTACTCCATATTTAGAGTTTTAATATTATTATTTATAAGAACGTTTGAAAAGGGAAATCACTTTATTTCAAATCAATACAAAGATCCATCTCTTGACCAAAAAAAAAAAATACAAAAATCCATCCAACATTCTCTTTGAGGGAAAAGATCCATCCAACATGTAATTTATAAACTTAGGACCTAATAAAATACGGAATCCCTTTTTCATCAAATCTCAGTTAACTATCAAGATATCAACCATTATCGATCGCGTTAATTTATGTTTTTTTTCCTAAGAAAAAATAAGCTTTCATTTATAAGTAAAAATGAGGAGGATATAATTTGTTTCTTATAGTCCATGAACATAACTCAATTGGTAAGGATGTCATATATTATAGAGTAAATTACTCTCCCTTCATTTCAAAGATGTTTGAATTGCATTCTCCTCCCCTCGTATGTTAAAATATACACTCTCCTCCCTTGAAAAATAAAATTTATACTCCCCTCCCTTATAAGATGCTTGAAGTACAACCTCCTCCCTTAATTATTCTCTTAATTATTAAATATGCACTACATTTTAATCTATTTTAACATAAATAATATTTTTTATGATATATATTAATTTTGAACCACCATTTTAGAAAAATAAATTCATTTCTTTATAGTTTAAATGTTAATGATAATTAAATTTAAATATTTTTCTATTCATTTTATAATTTAGAGTATAAAATTAACCTTTAAATAACCATATTTGATTGTCTTTAGTAATTTTTCACATATTTTAATTTGTTTCATATTTTATAATAGGGTTTAAAACTATATGTAATGAAATTGTGAAGAAAAAAAATAGCGAAAAAATATGTATTCAAATTTTGGGTATATTAAAATAGACCGTAATACTATTTGTTTTTAAAGCGTGCTAGATTATTATTTTTTTGCTAGATTATTAGAAATTAAAAAAATTATTGAGGGATTAAAGTGTAGATTTTAACATAAGAGGGGAGGGAAATGTAATTCATGCTTCTATTAAGGGAGGGAATTGAAATGTTTTGTAATATGTTTTGAATAAAAGGGGAGAGTAATGTATATTTTAACATAAGAGGGGAGGAAAGTGTAATTCAAACATCTTTTAATGGAGAGAAGTATAATTTACTCTATATTATATATGTGAGCCATTTAAAACTTAATTTACCATTTATTCATCATAAAGTAAAATTTTAGTCAATAAACTACTGAATAAAATCCTTTAAAAAAAAGACTATCCATATTTTAAAAGTCAAATACACACTATCGATATACATCAAAATTCCAAAACTGAAAATGACATTAACAAACTAAATCTTAATTTTAACAATCACTAATTATTCCACGTGTCATTTGAGCAGCCACCAAGAAGAATGCGGTGATTTTAATTGTATCTATATTCAAAAAATAATTGTATCTAAAGTTATCAATCTTACACGTTGATAAGTCATTTTTAAGTAGAGAAAATATCGAATTTCGTGATAACCATAATAAATACCTTACTAAAAATATGCAGGGACAAAATGAATCATTGAAAGAGATTTCAACAAAGGAAATGCTGCTTATTCGGCAGGAGTATCATAGACACTCTCTTTCTAACACTCTTTATAACATCCACTTTCTTAATAAACTTCATGTGGATACCACACATTGGAAATGGATCTTACATAAAGTAATGAGATCCACATGAATTTCACACAATAGGAGAGTGAGTGTTAGAGGGATTGGGTTTGCATGCTCTAATAAAACACATAGTTTTCACACTGTAAACGATCTCAGCCACACATTTGCAATCAGACAGTTCAGCTTAAAGCAGTTACAAAATCACTGTAAATCATCTCAGCCACACATTACGATCGGACGGTCCTGATTCGTTACAACGTGAAACAACGTGCTTTTTCTACAACAACAAATCCAAATCCGTGTTAAAGAGAGTACTAAAAAAAGAATGTTCCTAGCATTTTTCTCCTGAAATAATATTATCACAACAACCTCGGGACTGTAATGGACTTTATACCATGCTCCACCTCTTTATTTGCAGCCACCCATGAATTCCAATGCAAGCTAGGGGTCCGTTTGTTTGGGCTTTTTTGAAAGAAAAAAAATATTTTTAAACTAAAAATTCACTTTTTTTTATTCTTGTAGTGTTTTCTTTAGATTTAAAAAAATTCATTTTGTTAAAAAAAAATCAGTTTTAGCCTCAAAATAAAAATCTATTCCAAGTAGCTTTTGCAAAAATCTATTTTTTCTAAATACAAGGAGCTCAATTGTAAGAGCGTCAAATCTTAAAAAAAATGATTTTTATGTTAGTAAACAAACAAAAATAGTTTTACATTTTTTTTAAAAAATCTCTAAATTCTTTTAACTCAATTTTTTTTTTTTTTTAAGTTGAAACAAATGCACCCTAGATCTAACAGCCACAATCCATTCAAGATACTTTTGCGATTTTTCTTTTGATTTAAATAGCATCTCCTTTCAACAACCACATAACATAAAAAATTAAAACAAACTAAAAGTAACACTAAAACACAAACAAATATGCAAAACATATTATACTCTACAAATATTTAAACCTAATGTGCATAAGAAAAATCTTTTAATTAAATTATAATTTATTTTTGAATAACTCTGAATATCCAATCCAAGGACAAATTTTCATGAGGGTCAATTTAGAGAATCCAAAAATATTTCCTGCTATGTTGAGAAAATTAATTAAATTAGTTATCTTTCTTAAAGCGTGTGAAACAGGTTTTTTGTTTGTTTATTTATATTCAAAGAATAGATTTTTTTTTACCAAAAGAATGGTATTAATTTAAATTGGTAAAACTGTTTACCAAAAAAAAAAATACAAACAAACTCAGAGCATTAAAGTATAATACATAAAATGGTAAAATATCTATAAATAACATACTTGATAAAATCAAAATGATCGAATTACTCATTTATCTGAATTTACAACTTTTCCAAATTAATCATTGGTTGAATCGATAGATAATAAAAGTTGATATTTTAATCAGAATAAACTATGTGAAATTGTATTGAATATTAAAATTTTGATCGTTTTAAAAGAAAAACTATGTGAAAAATCATGGCTAAATTGCATTTTTGGTCCCTTAATTATTTTACTAGTATTGCTTTGGTCTCTTAATTAAAATTTGATTTATTTTGGTATATTAATTTTCTATCTGTTACACATTTTGGTCATTCCCGTTAGTTTTAACTAAAAAATGTTATTTCTTTGAATTAAAACTAATATAAAGGACTAAAATGTGTAATGAAAAGAAAGTTGAGATACCAAAATAAATCAAATTTTAATTAAGAGATCAAAGTGATACTGGCAAAATAGTTAATTGATAAAAATACAATTTAACCAAAAATCATTTATCAACAAATGACCAAAATGATTCCGTCAAAAAAAAAAAAACAAATGACCAAAATGATAAAGTATAGATAGCAGCCGGGCGAACATGATCTAGTAAAACTGACAGATGACAGAAAGTATTGAATATGTCATAGATTCGATCTAACACGAATCACCATTCATTCACGCACCTTATTAAAAGCTACCAGCAGCCGCCGGGTCAAGGAAGCTAAGTTACGTTTTTCTTTCTTTTTGAAAAAAGGCTTTGAAAACATGTTCCAAAACCCAAATTAATAACCAAATGAGTAATAGACATAGCATTTTTTTTTTAAAGGGTCATGTTAACTTGTGCTCTAAAGTCAGATGCTAAGAATTAAATTTTTGGCCACTAATAGTAAATATTAAATGAAAAAAATTAATAATATTTTTTTAAGTAAGAAATTAACACAATTTCCGATACATAATTTCTATTAATGAAATCCTTAACATGTGCTCTAAGGGCACAAGTTAACATTTTCCTTTTTAAAACATTATCTCAATATTAAGAGAATAAATGATTGAGAAATGTTAATCAGTGTCCCGGAGTACTAATTAAGGTCTTTAAATAGTAACTTGTCATAAAAATATGTGTAATTAATGCATCGGAAATCAAAATATTTGACTTTTCTATAAATAATTTCTTAAAGAGTGCTCGGGGGCACTCGTTATCAAGACCCTTATTATTTTATTTTACGTAAACAAGCTGAAGCCAAGACCAAAATAAAAAACTACTCCCTCGGTTTCTTTTTAAGTATTGTTTTAGAATATTAACACAAAAATAGTGAAATGTATAGAACTTTGCACTTGAAATTTACTTTGCTTTGCACTTGAAATTTTTAACAATTACCACTCGTCTTATTTATAGAACTTTAATTATTCATGGAACCATTATTATGGGTAACAAAATTTTGTTTAAATTTTAAGATAACAAGAAACAAACTTTGGTTTTTCAAATATATAGTATTAATTAGTTTTATTGTAAAAAATAAGAGTAATTGATAAAGGGTATAATTGACAGATCATAATTGTAAAATACCAAAACGACAGTTAAATAGGAACGAAAAATCAACACTAGAACGACACTTAAAAAGGAACGGATGGAGTACATTACTAAACAAACACTTAGGGCATGTAAATGTCAATAATACCATAGAAAGTGACTTTAAAAGCTCTCTAGAGGATTCCCTAAAGCATACAAATCAAAATAGTTTAAAGTTAAACTAAAATTAGTTAAATCAATGATTGATTTGTTTCCTTCACGTCAAGTGTGGTTAATCTAAGCTTGTCAGTTTACATTCTTGAGGTCACAAATGCTCCAAATCAAAGTAGGAATATTCCAATTAATATTGTTTTTTATTGTTAAGATATTGGCCTATACCAACAAGCACTTTCAACTTGAAGGTAGGTAATCTCTTGTCTTTGAGTGATATCCACTTTGATATATGTGCCCTACATCTCAAGATGGAGCTTGTTACATTACACTACAAGGCAAAATAAATTTAGAGAGTACAAATTTGTCACTAAATTAATAGTTTCCATCACAAAATATTTACGACACGAATTTGACATTTGTCGCAATTTATGACGAATTTGTTGTGTTTCAAATACAAATAAATCGTTGCCACTATTTGACAAAAAATGTTTTGGAAAGGCATTTTCACAAACATAACTACTCGGAGGACACTCTCGTCTAGAGAGATTAACGAAAATTTTATGTGTGTCATCGCAGTTGAGCTTGACTCTTCCCTCCCAGGTTACTTCCAACCAATGACATCAATATCATTTTGTTAAGGTCACCCAGTAAAATGAGTTTGATAACATTTATTGAGGATTACATCAGTTGGGTTATTGGGTTGAAGAAATCCTTCTTCAAAGATACTTTTGTTTCTCCACGTCCACAAGTGCAAGCATGCTACCATGAAAATATTCTGCCAAACTTTTTATGTGTGATCTCGCCATATTATTGAAGATCCAATCTTCACAGGCCAAAATAATGTGATTAGAAGTCAACTTTAAGCATGGATGATTGTTTTGTCTTCATTTACACTAATGGTGCATGCGGAAGAAACTTAAATCCCTATCAACTTCTTTGATGCCTTGTTATGAAGTGTTCATGAGCAGTAATCCACGTGGAGGTATGGATGATGTGAGGACTCTTCCAGCTCCGTAAACTTTTTCAACTCCCCTCAATGGAGAGGATCCCCTCAATGAATCAATTTAAAAGTGCACCAAATCGTGTTCAAGTAATAAAGCAGTTGGTAAGATTGTCTCCACATGAATTGTCGTTTCAACTCGGCAACTAGCGTTACTTATTAAAAGAGAAAATAAAAAGCAAATAAATAAATAAAAACGGTAAATTGGGGGGAGTTTGCAAGTTTAATTTGATTGCACAAAGCAGTAGTGATTTAGTAACCTGGTTTGATAGCAGAATTTTAGCGACGGTTTCGAATCCTCTCTATTGCCATGTTTGATCTAAAGACAAGTAAGCATTGATAACCAACAAAAATGTTGGTTTACCTTTGTTTTTACCTCTAAATTAAGTATCTTTTAAGTGATTGCATGACTTATTTCTCCTCCCATGTTTCTATTTAACTGTTTTGTTTTGTTGGTTTTCTTTGCAATGTTTAAGCATGATATTTGAACATCTGACTTGTTTCAAGTATGTTTGAGATCGTGTAGGATTGGAGGCAGTTAAAAGGCTAGTCACAACTAAGCATCAAACTGAATGAATACATGATGTTTTAGAGTCCACTAATAGATTTGTGCTGAAATTTCATGAAATCGCAACATGACACATGTTCGGTATTTTGATCATATCTCAAGTTGTAGATGTCCAAATTGAGGCAAACAAAAATCAAATGAAAGCTAACATCCATATCTACAACTTTCATGAAGACACTTAAAACATAATTCGGAACACAAAGGGGTGAAAAAGACACATTTTCGGGTATTAGGCGTCAGAGCTGCAAAGCTCAAGCTTCAGATCCATGAATTAGACGTTGGGTGCTCCAGCAGAAGCGCATCGCCCCGTGCCGAGTCTGTTACACTATAAATATGTTTTTTAACGTGTTGGAGACATCTTTTAATCAATTTTGAGTTTAGAAACTTGTGCCTAGCAGAGAAAACACAGAGGGTAGTTCCCAGCACCATTGAAGGAGATTTCTCAAGAATCATTCATGGATTGCTCTTGTAATTCTTCTTTAATCTCTTTCTCTTACTTATCTGTTATGAGTAACTAAACCCTCCGTTGTTGGGGATGAGTAGACCTAGATGAATACTTTTGTTATGTGATTTGATCTTTGATTATCGATGAAAACTTATTGAATTATTTTTCTTATCTCCATGCTTAATGCTTTTATTCGCTTGATCATCGATTAATTGATGTACGGTTCATATTGTCAGACATAAGTTGAATTTATGAACGCTTTGAGATAAAAAAAATAAAAAATTGTCTTTGTAATCAAGGAATAGATGCAAACCATTGAAACTATTGAGAATTCTTGTTCATTCATGCTTAATTCTAATTTTAAATTTATTAAGGAACCCACTCCTAGTTCCAAAACCCGATAGGGTTTCATATCACTAAGAGTCGCTATTGTTCCCTGCAATTTTTGCTAACCGTGAGTGAAAAAGGAAAACTCATGATGAAAGGGCATGGAGGCAAATTTTCTACACACGGTACACCAGTGGACTACCCAAAGAGTAGTCCACCTTATATACGTAGCCTTCATGTATGGTCTAGTTACAAAGTTTTGCATCCAATCTGAGATTCGCAAGTTAAAAATTACAAGTAGGGATCATACGGGCCAGCGCAGGTTTGTTTGTGTCAGTCAGGATACAAAATCACATTTTTAAAAAGCACTATATACTAGTATTTGGAAACTTCAGTTGTAAGCCTCCTGGAACTGAAAGAAAAATCTTCACATAAGCTTTTCCGCCCCTCTTGTGCTGTATAGTCTCAAAAACAAAGAATCTATACTATCTGCTGCTTTAATTGACATAAAAATATTTGCCAAGTGTGTATGGACTCAGTTCCCTTTTTCACAAAGATAAGCTATAAGCTCTGACTTAGCTTTCTCGAGGGCACCAGCCAAATTTTCAGGCTTCCTCCCACCAGCCTGAGCGAAGTTGGGCCTTCCACCTCCTCCACCACCACATAATTTTGCTATCTGTCCAATAAATTTACCTGCCTGAATTCCCTGACCAACCACCCCTGGAGTAAAAGCAGCCACTAGACTAACCTTCCCTTCACCTGGACATGAGCCCAGGACAATAGCTGCTGGATCTGCTATTGTTTCCATTAAATATTCTGCGGCACTTTTAAGTGACTCCGCATCAACATCATCCAAGCACTCAACTAGTATCCTGGAATATTTTCAACAATTAATAATAAAAATGATGCATCAACTTAAAGACCATGCAATAATTACATTTTCAACCATAATTTTTCTTTTCTATTTCCAAGTCCTGTATATACAATAGACGCACAATGAAGGAAAGCTTTTGTACAATGGTTAGAGTTATTGTTGTGTTGATTACAAGGTCAAATGTTAGGTGCCAGGAAAGGCTACCTGCAACAGACCTGTTCGTGTGCAAGCCTTCCCCGTATCCCACCACGGGAACTTTATAACACTACGATTAGGTTACCCTTTATCAAACTCCCAATGGGTCTGACTCCATCCTGAAACCCACAAGGGTGCGGGAGTTTTAGCACCAAGTCACCCTTTTGTGGAAATACACATATGAAAGACATCCTCCCATGTTCTAGTTATGTCAGCAGCATTCACAGAAAATATATTCGAGGGAATATCAATGATGTGACGCAAGACCTCTGCTTCTTTTTTTCCGGCAGAGACGAACCCAGGGGAGGAGGGACACGCATGTGTGTAACCTACCCTTGTCCAATGTCATTCTACTTTTATGACATGGCATATCATTCCAGTCGGTATTACTGAAGTTATATGGACAACCATCAGAATAGTTTGCACTCAAACACGCACAGATCCAAAACTATATCATATGAGGGGTCAAAAAATATATAATTATAAATATCACATGAATATTAATTTATAATAGTTAAATAATATTTAGGGGGCCATCCTTTGAAACAGATGAACTTTGGAGCTTTACTGAGTTGGTGAAGGTGAAAAGCTTGTGCTCCTCTAAATAGTTGATAAAGATTTTGTCGTTGGTGGAGTTTCCTAAAGCAAAAGCGCACAAGCCGGGAGTGAAAAGTTAGACTTTTATATCTGAAGCAGAAATTTCGCTTCTAGAATAGGAATATCGCCTTTCACCCAGGAGGTTGTATCTGCAAACAAGAAAAGGGGAGATGGAAGGGGCCGTGCATTTCCCTTTCCAATCTGTCCCTGTGCTCAGACAACTTTTGTTTTAGCAGTTATTGGGCTACCTTTGAATGGTTAATTTAATTAGGAATAAATTAAATTTTAGGTTTTATTGTTTTAACAATTATCAACGCCAATCTCTTGAATAATCCTAATTAGAAGAAAATTAAATTGACTAAGTATATGCAGATTTATATGCTTGAGTATGAATAACAGTATACATTAGCTCAATTCATCCAAGCTTTTGGCATCTATTAATTTTATTCACAACTAGCCTTTTGTATGGGAGTTAAATTAATCAGCTTCCATTCTTTTCCTCCTAATTACATGAACTCTTTTTTAACTTTAGAAATAGAGTACCACAACACTTATAATATAAATGCTATTGGGAAAAAATAGAACACCCATTAAGCCTTCCTCCGTTGCAAACTTCCCTAACGAATTTAGAATTTCGAGCTGCTATATTTTGAGCATGTATGGAGTTCATTAAAAATTTATTATTAGTTTTTTAATTGTATTATACTGTTATAATTAAATGTTTATTTAATATTTATTTGTTAAACTTATTTTGGGCTCCCTTTTCATAGATATCTGGATCAGTTTCCAATTGTTGGATTTCAGTTGGTTATGACATGACATTATATCAAGGAAACATCTTTCACCTTCTTCCCCAGTTATATACAATAGTTTGTGCCTTACAGGCAGAAAAACTTTTTTTGGTGTTGCTAACAAGGGAGAAGGTCCTCTCCCAAACCCATATCAAAGTAACAAATACTACAAGATGGAGAAGTATTACCTGTACTGTTTTGAATGCCCCACCAAAAACGCTCTGCTTGCAATAACTGAAGCTTTGTAGACTGCTGCTTTTGCACGCATAGCCGAATTTTCGTTTCTTGCTACCCGTATCTCCTCTAAAAGGTTTTCTATCCTCACAGTTACTTCTTCAGGTTTAACCTTCAAAAGTTGATTATAAGTTATTCAAGGAAAGAAATGGTACCAAATGCAGAAAATATCAAAATCTACAATACACCAAAATGGTGGGACCCCTTTCCCGAACCCTGCGTATGTAGGAGGTTTAGTGCACTGGGCTGCCCTTTTTTTTATTAAAAATTCATATTATAGATTATTATAGACATAAAGGAAATACTCTATGTATTTGAGCAACACATGCAACAAGGAACCCCAAATGTGCGAGCATGAAAAAAGTGAGACAGTTCCCTTATCTTATGTGTAATACACAGGGAAACAAACTAGAAAAACTTTGTAAGGCATGAAAATATCGTAGTAAATACTTTGGTTTTGGTAAGGAAACGCTGTAATTAGGGCCTTTGACACCTCAGTGGCTCCACAGAGTATCACAGCAGACTTCGGTCCTTTGGACAAGCAATGGGACTAATCTCCGCTTGAGTGCCTAGGTTGCAGCTGAAAGCTCTTCACCTCTCCCCAAGAGTGTGTTCTGCGGGGATCGAATCTTGGTCCTCCCCATAAACTCAATGCTACATAACCAACTGAGCCAACCCGCATGGAAAACCCTACCCATATTGTGATCGAATCCCATCTTGTAAAAAATATGATGGTTTGTCTCTCAACCCTAATTTTGCTGCATACTCAACCCCAATAAAAGGCAAGGAGAACAAACAAATACCTATAAAAGGCATCCCGGTGCACTAAAGCTCCCGCATACGCAGGGTCTGAGAAGGGGTCCCACCATTTTGGTGTATTATACCCAGCCTTGCCCTGTTTTTTGCACAGGAGGTTATTTCCAGGACTTGAACCCATGACCTTTTAGTCACGTGACAACAACTTTACCGTTGTGCTAAGGGTCCCCCTTAAAACAAACAGATACCTATGCGCACAAATTTATATTATTAAGTATTGGTCATATTAATTGCATGACTCATGGATATTAACTACTGTCTGCACAAAGTTATACTATTTGCACAAAATTCTGAAACACTAAAATCAGGAACATACTTTGAGAGTGGAACATAGCTGTTTCAGATATAAATCACGGGCATTGACATATTCAATGAAAGCTTCCCCAGCTACAGCTTCTATTCGCCTGACACCAGATGCAATACCCTGCTCTGAAATTACTTTAAAACCACGAATTTCAGAAGTATTACTGACATGAGTCCCACCACAAAGTTCCATCGATACTCCAGGAACCTCTACAACACGTACCTGCAGCACACCAAATATGATTACACAAGAAGAAATGGGATAAACATCATAACATTCATGTCTCAGATATGAAACATATATAATCACATTGGCAACTTTGATCCACTAGCTTACGGTGGACCTGACTTGTATATAGTGGATTTAATAACTACAGTTGTTTGATAAAGAAACTTATCCCAATACTTTATAGCATTACTTTTTTTTTGTTATTTCATATAGCATCTGAGCCTATAGTCTGTATTGTATTATTTTCTTTTTATTTTTACTCTGAATATATTAGTTATATACTCCCTTTAAAACAAAAGAATCCTAGCCCCTAGAAAGTATATATTTTCCTGTAAAATCTTAAAATTTATATAAAAGAATTATGTGTACATGTCATTTTGTTTGCATTATCACATTTTGTTTAAAAATGAAAAGTATATTAAATAAATTTAAGTATTAAAAGCGATAATAATTTACAAATCAATATTATACATAAACACAATTTATACAAAAAAAAATAGACAAGTCATTTTATATTTATCAGCGAGTTAACCGCTAACTTTATTAGACACTTTAAAGTCAGACAGTTAGCATAGCCACTTTTAGCTATAAGCCAAGCTGCTAACAACTAGCTGCCACTAATAAAAAAAAATTGCCAATCAAAGTCGTAACCAAAATTAGATGTAGACATGGTTGTGGGCTGTTAGGATTTACATTTGGTTTGTACTGTTTCAGAATTTTTCACAGCTGGATGCTCTTATTTTTTTTCTTCAGAATCTAGTATATTGCTATGCCGTATATTTCACTACTATAGTCCATGCGTAGGTGCTGGTACAAGTGATAGAGAGAGAGATAACTATTGATGCATCTGAAATCACAATGTAATTGGATTCTAGCAATAGTAATAGTAATGTTGGAATTTAGATCAGAAGACATGATGATTCCTGAAGATTAGTTGCAATCCATCCCTGAAGGTCAAAGTTCTGAGCTCTTTTGAAGTACACACTTCATGTTTAAAACTACCAAAACAGAAGTAAGCTAAATTAATTTCAATGTTAAATATCAAAAGCGTTTGTAGCAAATCCAACCTCTTCCCCGTATTTTTCTCCAAACATTGCAATTGCTCCTTCTCTTTTTGCATCAGCAAGAAGCATCACTTTGGTCTGAAGAAGAATCGCATCCTCAATCCATCCGTTGATCAGCAGTTCAATTTCTGCAAGCTCGCTATCAAGGAGTGGACGGTGGAAATTGAAATCAAACCTGAGACGATCAAATGCCACCAAAGAACCAGCTTGAGAGGTCTCCTGACCGATGACCTTTTTAAGCGCTGCTTGTAGTAAATGAGTAGCGGTATGATGAACCTGCAAAGCACCAATCATATTTACTGTAATCTTGAACAACTTGTAAGCTTCGGATTTGAAAATAGGCATGACTATGATGATGTAAATTTTTGTCTGTATCAAATTCTGTTATGACTTAAGATTCACCAAAGAAGTAAATAAATAAAATGAGTGGGTACACAGTTTTTGTACCTTGGCTCGTTGCCTCAACTTTACATCCACTGTTGCTTCCACCTGTTTGCCAACCTCTAGAACACCCTTTTGGACTGTACCCTTGTGAACAAATATATTACCAAAAGACTTCTGAACATCTATTATCTCCACGACAGCCTTAGGTTGATTCTCACCGTCTGATATATACAGAAAACCATGATCTCCAATTTGTCCTCCTGATTCAGCATAAAATGGAGTCTTGTTCAGCAAAATTTCCACATTACTCCCTTCACTAACCTGTACAGCTGGATCACCATTTACCACTAGGCTTGCTACAATTGCTTTACAATAAAGACTTTCATATCCAATAAATTCAGTGTCAGGTACATTGTCTGCAATATTTGTCCCACTTCCAATGGCAAGCTTGACAATATTGTGTGCAGCTTGAGATTGACGTCTTTGCTTCTCCATCTCAATATCAAAACCATTCATGTCAATACTCACACCACGTTCTTCAGCCACCTCTTTTGTTATTTCCATAGGGAAACCATAAGTATCATACAAAATAAACACATCTTCACCAGCCAAGCAAGGTACGGTTCCATTTCTTTCAGCACTTGATATAGCATCAACAAGCTTCTCCTCAAGCAATTTCTCTCCTCTCTCCAGCGTCTGCACAAATCGAAGCTCTTCTCTCTTCAACTCCTCAAGGATACGGGGTGCTCTATTCTTCACATCAGCATCAATGTGAGTGCTTAACTCTAATACTTTCTGAGCAATTATAGGTAAAAATGCTCCTTCAAGGTCTCCCCTACCATCACCTTTTATACCAAGCAACCTTCCCGTACGAACAACTCTTCTGATAAGCCGTCGAACTACATAACCCCTCCCAACGTTTGATGGTACAACGCCATCAGAGATGAGAAACACAATTGCACGCATGTGATCTCCTACAATCTAAGTAAAGAAAAAATAGCATAAATTCAAAGTAATAAGAAAGGCGAATTGAAATAAACTGATTAAAAGTCTACTGCAACTTGTATGAAGATAGTCACACTTACTTTCAGATACCTTTTTGTCTGGTCATCAGATATGCCATATGAAATATTTGCTAATTCAGAGGCCTTCTCTATGATGGGGAGAATCAAGTCAGTTTCATAGTTGTTTGGAGCCTGCAATGGATAATGAATAAATATAAAAAGGACTTGAGAAGCAAATGAAAATGAGAGTACTGTGAGTAATGTTTCATTCACACCCTTTTTCCTTGCCCCACTTTTCTCAACAATAAGCAAGGATGTGGTGTAGGGTGCAGAAATATCATAGTTCTAGTTCTAGTCTCCTAGAAACACTTGTAAAAGTACAAATACTCACTCACTTTTACAACAATTCAAAAGAATGAAATACCTTTTGAAGGATGCGAGCCATGCGCTCCAGACCAAGCCCAGTATCTATGTTCTTCTGCTTTAGAGGTTCGAGAGAACCATCGTCTTTTTTGTTGTATTGCATGAATACTAAATTGTAGAACTCTATAAACCGTGTATCATCACCAAGATCCTGCTTTCAAAACCCGAGTCATAAAACATTGTCAGTGAAGTGATTTGAAATAACTGAATTTGGAACAAGTATATCATACTACTTACAGCATCGGCATATCCCCTCTCAGGATGAAAATCATAATAAATTTCAGAGCAAGGACCGCAGGGACCGGTGACTCCGCTTGTCCAAAAGTTATCGTCTTCACCCAACCTCTTAATTCGGTCAACAGGGACACCAACCTGCAGAGAAATGAAGATGTGATGAGAGGAAGAGAAGCAGAAGAGGAGGAGAGGGATGTGATGTAATTTTACCTGTTGAGACCATAACTGGAAAGTCTCATGATCGTCTTGGTAAACACTAATCCATAATCTTTCTGGAGGCAAACGAAACTCAATGGTAGATAAGTCCCATGCCCATTGAATAGCTTGTTTTTTGAAGTAATCACCAAAGCTGAAGTTACCAAGCATCTCAAAGAAGGTATGATGTCGTGAGGTATGACCAACATTGTTGATATCATTAGTACGGATGCAGCGTTGTGAAGTAGTAGCACGAGGGACTTGTCTAGGAAGTTTACCAAGAAAGATAGGTTTGAATTGAAGCATCCCAGCAATGGTGAGGAGAACAGTGGGGTCATCTGGAACGAGAGAAGCACTGGGAAGGACCTTGTGACCACGGGAAGCATAAAAACTAAGAAATCTTTCCCGTATGGAATCTCCACTCACACAATTATTATTATCATTGTCTTGCGATGATGATGATGTACAGAAGGGAAGAAAACGACGACGACGACGAGGACGACGTAGTTGTAGTTGTTTGAGAGAGATAATTCCTCCTCCTCCTGCGGCTAATGTAATATAATTCATATTCATATTATTATGACAATAATAACAATTAATACGAAGGAAGGAAGGTTAATTAATTACCCGTAGAAGTAGCAGTTGGAATGGCGAGTTTTGGAAGCGGAAGCAGCAATGGGAAGAGTGGAACCGCCAAACCTGAATAATTATTAATCAAGGACAAGGAATGGATAACCATATCTTCTTCTTCTTCTTCCTTTCTCACTCAATCACTTTTCCCTCCTTACTGCCAGTTGCCACATATTATTATTCATCACCCAATCATCTTGCCTATTCACAAATTCTACCTTTCTTTGGGTTATTTGCTTCTTTAATCCTAAGGACACAATCCTTCGCATTTTCCTTTTCTTTCAATTTTATTATTTTTTTCCTGCTTTCTCTTTACAGTTTTTATTTTTGTTTTTGCTGTAATATTTTATATATTTCCAAACTTTTAAAGTAGCATTTAAAATCAATAAACTTCAAGAGTTTGTTATAATAGTAAAAGGCAAAGTCATTCTTCCGTGAGCTTAACTCAGTTTGTCTCGTGAATAACGTTGAACTCTCTCAAACCAAGGGTAGAACTGAATGTCTTGAATACGATTATTTCCTTTTTTTTTTTTTAAAGTTCTTAATATTTTTTTTCCAAAATTTGATTACATAGCTACTATTGTCAAATTTTTATAAAATTTGGTGGAGTGGAGTTGATCCACTCAATAAAAACTTTTAATTCAACCGTTAAATTAATGAAATCTAATATCTATAATCAATTAATCCCTCCTTATATATATGTATAGTTTAAGATAATTTTAAAAAGTATGCATTTAAAAAGAAAAATAATTTATGGGATTTAAAACCAAAACTAAAAGAAAAATACCAACAAGAGACCTAACACAAGTTAAGTATGTAACAAAAAAAAAAGCACATGTTAAATAACTAAGGGTATGTTCGGTGAACAAGATAAAGAAACATGTTATAATAAAACTATCATGTCTTATCTATATCAATTATTTGGTACAACAATAGGATATGATAAATTAAATCCATTACTAATCTTACCCTATATCTCCTTTGAAATTTTAAACTTTGATTTTTTTGGTGGGTTAGCAACCTGATCGGATTTCTCAAATTCATCATAAACGAGTCTTCCCTTCCCTTGTATCTGATCAGTGTAACCCTACCGAATCGTACATCCACCACGCTCATGCCTTATGTTTTTGCCTCCTACCTCTCTTCATTTGAACATATAATGGTTTAATCCATCTAAAACCCATTTGCAACACAAAGTTTTCACCTTTTTTAATCCTTAATCGATGATTAAAATCCAATTGCTTCACTGGGTTGATTGTAAATCGCACCATCATTGATTATCTGCTTCTGTTTGAAAACTCAGTTGCTTATATGGGTTAATTGCAAATTGCATCATCATCGTCAGAAAACTCGATTGTTTGTTCTCAATTTGTTTTGTCATTGTCATATCCTATCAATATCATTATCGAGCTATTTATCATGTTTTATTACTATCCTATCATGCACACCAAACAATGCCTAGAATATTTAGTCATACTTTAAGAAACATATTTAGCACTACGTATCTTGAGTTCAAATTTAAGCACTTAAAATGCACCGTCGTTAAAGTTTTTTTTTTTTTTAATCGACAAATAATATTGAGCAAGGCTAGCTTAAGGTGCACTTAACCCGCTAAAGGGGGAAAAAGAGTACAAAAAGGCCTTATAGTAAATGGCCCCTCAACACCGCGAAAAGCTAACCAAAAAACCTCCTAAAGACCTACTTCCAAAACGGAATAGGTACCAGTACAAAAGCACACGCACCAGCCAAAAGGCCTACGGCAACCAAACTAGAAAAAAACCAGGGACCTGCTACAAGATACAAGTAACAAACACCATGACAGAACTAACAAACAGCCTATACAATTAAATCCAAGGACCAAAAAAGACAGCTCCTACTGGGAAACCACCAACAGTAACGAAACAACCCCCTTCAATCAGACGAAAAACACCACCTTCGATCCTACACCAGCACCTCGACCAAACAATCACTTCCTCCCAAGACAAATTTTCGAATGCCATCTCCACTCATAATACATACATGAAGGGATTTTCAATCTGGCCATACTCCATCTCCACGACAGCAGCTTGATATCCTCGACTGTTTCTTCCGCTTTGAAAACACCGTTGTTAAAGTTCTTAAAAGTTTTGTACTTCACATAATCCTCTCTAACTTGAAGGATCTACAGTTGTGTTCAGAGCATATCCAACATATACTATAGGGATTAGGGAGCATATCAACGAGGATGAATATTTTATGTTGGAGTGAGAGAGTTATTATCAACCATTAAGATCAAAATAAATGACTCGTGTGCCTCTGCTTCTAAAATTTTCACGCGTCTTGGTTTCTATTGTTCCTTCTCCATTTTCTTCAAACATCAAGAGTCAAGTTTTTCTATTTTCGGTTTCCACTCAACTGGTATAACCTTGATGTGAAAGAGCCAATTTATAAATTAATAGTCAGAAGCTTTTAGACTTGGTGACAATTTAGAAACTAAACAGGATCCAGAATCAACCACCATCATGCAGAGTCACATTCACACACCCTTAATTCAAAGATGCAACTATCTCTTCGATCTATTTTGTGTTTTGATCTAATACCCTCAGACTGATTTCAATCTTACTTCTAACTTTAATAGGCTATACAAATTAGGTTCATACAAATGGTATGCTTTGTTAATTGGAATTTCTATGAACCTATGACCTATCCTTACATCCCAAATCTTGTAGGATCAAATACCCACACCACATCTAGTAGCTATGAGTCAATCCTTGCATTTAAGTTTTCAAAGATCAAATCAAATGATCTACACAAATAGGCAATTCTATTTTGTTGACAAGTCGATCATACTGATGGGCATTTAAATTGAAAGAAAAGTGGGTTAGAAAAACAAGTGTGCTGATTTAAAAAGTGGAGAATATTGAGTGTATTTAAGATTTGGAAGTAATTGATAAAATGAAGAGTACATAAGCTTATTGGTTGTAGTAGGAGGAGAATCAAAGTGATATTCCATGAAAACAAAACAATGTTTGTAATAATAATAATTTACAGAAAGTATATATAACTCATATACTACTGCTTACAAAGGGAGTGAGAAAGAAGAGTGTAATGAGTTAATGACAACTTAATCATGAATATGAATTTGAGATGGAAATGCTATGCAAATGACTCCGCCAAGCCAAGCCAAGACTTTATTCATTCACCATTCACTCAGCAGCAATCTGCAAATGAAGAGAAAGAATTTTGTAAGATAACAAAAATAAATAAAAGATATACTAAATTAATATTATAAAGGAGGAGGGAGAGTGAGTGAGTGACTTGATTAAGAGGATTGTCAGGAGATTTCTTCCAAAGCTTCCAAATCATGTCCTTGTATTGTGTGTATGTAAGCCCTGGTTTCTCTTGCTTCAACTTAGGTAGTTCAGCTTCTTCAAATGCCTGATGAATGAATGAATGAAATCAAATCAAAATTGAAAAAAGAAAGAAAAAACAGATAAAACGATACATACCTTGAAGGAAGCCTTGAGGCGCCTCTCTGGATGCCTGTCGGGAGGTAAGTTGTTATCGATACTCATCTTAGCGATGGCTTCGTCAAGAGTACTCGCTTCGATAATTGAATCATCGCGATTCGTATTCGACACAAGCACCACTCTCTCGTACTCCTCCTCCCCAGCTGTCCTCTTTTTCGCTTCCTCCGCCTTCTTCATAGCCATGGCTTGTTCCTCCTCCCGCCGCTTCCTCAGCTCCGCCTCCGTCACCTTCGGTACAGGGATCGACACCCTGTTCGCCTTCTTGTCAGGCTTTTTAATCATCTTCTCCAGCTCTTTCTCCTCCAGCTCCGCCAATCGACGCACCTCCGCTCGTCGTGCCGCCGCCTCCGCCTTCTTATCCGCCTCTTCCTCTCTCTTCTTGGCGGCGCGTGGCTTTGAACTCTCTGCCTCTCGCCAGTACTGCTCCTCCTTCTCTCGAGTCTCCCGATCCTTTTTCTCCGTTTCCGCGGCGCCCTTGCGGGCCCTCGCCGCCTCGGCCTTAGAATTCACACCCATCTTTTTAGGCATCTTTAATTCACGACTACCGTAACCCTAGTAGGGTTTCGCTCGCTGGTGAATGAAATCAGCAGTTGCTGCTGAAAGGAAAGAACCGTGTCCTTGTGTCTACACTCTACACGTACACCGCACGCATTCATCAAATCAAATCGAATCGAATCGGATCGGATCCAATAAGTAACCAAATCAAACAATCCATGGGCTTTGCCCCACTTCATTGACATTAATAATTCCTTCAAAAAGAAATTGACATTAATAATATATGTTAATTTAAAAAAAAAAGTGACTATGTAATTCAAAAAAATTATTATTTTTTATTCTATAACGTATGTGAAGTTCAAAAAAATTGTTTGGAGGTTAAAAAATTTCATAAGTTTTTTCAAGCATGCTTAGGATGTTAAAATATGATCTTACACAAAAAATTATAATTTTTCGTCTAAAAACGAATTGATAATGAATTTTTAAAGCGACAAAAACTCAAAAAACAACACAAAGGAAATCTTGACCTAAAAAAATAATTAAGAAACAATCAACCTACGTTAGTATGTCACTATCATTCTACAATCAGTAATGCCTCCCAATCTTGCAAGTACAGCAACTAAATTCTACAATCACTTATGCCTCCCAATCTTGCAAGAACAACAACCAACGTAGAAGTATAAAAGATTCATATAAACACAAGACAATGAGACACGATTTTTCTTCATAAAGTTCAACAATGGTACCTACTTATGCAACTATAAAGCATGAGTAGTTATGTTTGTTTTTGTGATAGATTATGGTTTGCAGTGATAGAACAAATACCTCTGAATCACCCACAAAGCAATCACCCATGCACCCCCGATAAACCACCACCAACAATATGCAATGTTTCACAAGCTTAGTTCCTTCTCGACCCCTTGCCACTAATTTGTGTATATGAGAATCATATTTAATAAACTCTATCTTGCACGAATGTCTAACCCTTATTAAGACTTCCCACGTGACAATTACTTTCGGGTATGCTTCATTTAATCCATTTAAAGCTTGAATGTAAGACGTGTAGCAAACAAACATCCAACGAATGAGATTTTAAGCTTAAAAAAATAAACATATGTCCCTAATTGGTTTCTCTTAGATCCAGTCTCATTTCTTTATTATATTAACTAGAACGTCCACCCGTGCGAAACATTCCTTGCAATGCAATATTCAACATCACAAAAAATTACAACAACTACAAATCCAAAAACAATACAAATGACACGTTTTGATAAATCTCTTTATACACCACATTTGAAGTCGTATTAATGCATTTGTCATATTCATCGGTGAACAGAATTTTCAAATAATTTCATGATGTAATGTAACTCTCGATATTGCAAAATGCAGTTGATCATGTGAAAACACAGACTGAGGAAGGTATGTGCCAATCCTTTTAATGTAACTCATAAAATTGCAACATGCAACTGACCATGTGAAAACATATACTTGGTAAAAATTATGAGTTCAGGCCTATCCTGATCTTTTATTGCTTTCTTTGGCTTTTATTAAAAAAAGTAAGAACATATAAGTTAACATAAAAGTCAATTTATTTGCATAAGCTAAAAAATAAATCAATCCAAACGGACACTTATAAAAAAAATAGCGAAAGTGAAAAACGTTTGGAAAGAAATTATGGACAATTATAAAAATAATATTGGTAGATTTTTATAATTATTTATAGGGTTAATTAAGTTTTTAGTCCTATAAATATTCACAATTTTGTTTTTAGTCCCTACAAAATAAAATCACACTTTTTAGTCTCTGTGACATTTTCCTCAAGCATTTTAGGGGCCAAAACTGTTGCTAGAAATTTTTTACAGGGATTAAAAGTGCTTATGGAAAAATTTATAGGGACTAAAAATGCTGATGAAAATTTTTATAAGGACTAAAAAATGTGATTTTATTTTGTAGGGACTAAAATTAAAACTATGAATATTTATAGGAACTAAAAACTTAATTAACCCTTATTTATAAATAGACACAACGTACGTACGCTTGTAATTATGTTTGGTTTTGGACAATTGAACACAAACAAACACCAAGCGCAAGCATGTATATAGCAGGCTAGCAGCCTACCAAAATGCATAACTTACATACTAAACATAAATAGTCCCACAATAAAGACCATGCAATGGCAATATCCAAAAAATTACATCAAATATCAAATGAAGTCACGTATGAGGTATTGTAAATAATTACAAAAGTTTTGAGACAATTGGCCCCAAGGCTAATAAGAATACATAGAATACACCAGTGAGCACGACCACTCCTAGATAAGATGTTTGAACACAATATATACTCCAGTGGAGCAAGCTGATACCAACTCCTTCAAAAAAGAGGTAAATTATACTGCATGTTCATAACGCTTACACTTTATCATCTTTCATAATATATATATGAATGAAAACTACCAATGCAAGTTGTGCATATAATTGCATTCAGTCTAATCTAAATACAGTAGAAAGATTTGGAATTCAAAATTTGTTTATCAAATGTCTAAGACAAACTATACCAAAGATATATTTGAAACAAAATATGCTACAAATTCACCAATAAAATGGTATTGAATGATATTGAAAAGGACATTTGAGTAATTAAAGCCTCCACCAATTCATCTTAATTAGACCGGTAATCATTTAAAATAAGATATAGTATTAAAAAGGCAAACCACCTTTAGGCATGTAGTAGAAGCATGTAATCAAATTTCTATTATAAATCATAAAAACATAAAATGCATGACAACACAAACATGTCTGCATGTGCTTTTTCAAGATCTTTCAAGAGCAATCATTCAATACTAAAAAAATAACAGTTTGAGATATCAGAAAATAATGTGATGCAGCTCATAATTGTGAATAATAAAAAAAAGAACACCAGGAAGAAATCACAATTTGGGAGATCACTTTATTAAAATTGAAAAAATTAATGCAATCACAGTTTGAGAAATTGATAAGTGCTCAAAAGTAACATATTTTGTGTTAATCTAGGCATTTTAGTGACTTGTTCTGCAAGTTATCTAAGGAAAAGCTACCAATTGATTGTATTTGTACCATTTATGTTTTACATGCTTGATTCTACCCAATTTATGCATGAAATGACAAGCAAGGACTAAGAAAGAGCTCTTGCGCAAAATTAGTTGTTCGCTTACGCGACCATAGCTCGCGTACGCGAGAAAGTTCCAGGGAGCAACCCTTTTGTACGCGTATTGCACGCGTCCTATTCGCTTATGGAAAAGTAGTTGTTCGCTTACGCAACCTTAGCTCGCGTAAGCGTGTGCAACGTCGAGAGCAAAAGAAAGTTCGCTTACTAGCACACGTCCTGTTCGCTCACGCAAAATCAGTTGTTCGCTTACGCCACCTCAGCTCGCGTACGCGTGCAAGTTCCAGAGAGCAGCTCAGATGGTACGCTTTCAGTTTGTTTCCCGCACGCTTGAGCGAAGTTCATCAAACTCAGAGGATAAGGTCCCACGTGGCAGGTTCTAACTGGCCAATGGAAGATTTCCTGGTTGTTCGCGTAAGCGAGCGAGCTCGAGTACAACTCATATAAATAGTTTTCTCTTCTCTTTCCATCCATCTTTTACTGTTTTATTTCATATTTTTCTGGTTTTCGAGAGAGAATAGGGCATTTCTAGAGAGAGAAACACTAGGCAAGGTAGTTAAGAGTATATTTAACCCAAGATTTGTTGAAACATCATGAGTCTAGGCATGAAATCTTCATCTTTTCTTCATCATTTGCCAAGCTATCATAGACATATGTAGCTATATCTAACCTTGTGGGGCTTGAGGTATTCAAACAAGTTATTATGAAAACTCTTGATCTTTTAATATATGGTTCTAGCTTATTTATTCAATATTGTTGTTATTCTTGTATTTAAAGCTTTATTGAGATTTGAAATGATATTGACAAATACTTTTGGATCTAGGAATAGAATAACAATCTATCTAAGTTTTCATTCTAGACATAGATGTTAATCTTTGATAATCACTTTTAATCTAGAACTTAATGTTTTTGGATCGATTAATAGATTGGGAAATCATCGATTAACGATCCAATCGACTTTGTGATCGTTTAAATAGTTTGGGAAATCAACATTTAAATGATCCCTTAAAAATAACGATATCATTTGGACACGAATGATATTGTCGAGTGATTGTGATAATATCGTTTAAAAAGCTAGAATCCGTTGTTTGATCGAGAGGTTGCAGTTGTTACGCTTGGGTGAGTGTCTCTGACCCCAAGTGAAATAGCCCTATCTCTACTCGTTTTGCTTTTATGTCGAATAGTTAAAATAGTTTTACACAAACAAACATTTATACTCAAACACTTAAAATGATAAACGACGTTAAAATGTTTAAGATATACGCAACTCCCTATGAAAACGATCATATATTATACTCACGTGTAAATAGTTTTATGACACGTAAAAATTTTACATCAGAAATCACAGCTTGAAGAATCACTTTCTTTAAATTGAGATTTCTAACATTGGTCATGTGGATTAGTTTTTGGGTACAGATAAACACTATATTATATTTGGCAATCTGAAGGCCACTTATTGAACCTACCAATTTGTCTCCAGTTTAAACAAAGGAACACTTCGAGGAAAAAGTATTGCATTTTGCCTCTCCAAATTCTTAAAGACAATTCTAATTTAAAATTTAAAATCACCAACGATGCAAAACACTGAAGAAAAATAAAAAGGTGTCTAAAGCATTGTGTAGACAGTAAATGAACAGGGTTATGTAATCAAAAATCCCCACATCACATGGAAACAGAGATAATGTAGTGTTTATTTTGTACCCAAAAGACTTCACTCATATCCATTATAATTCAAACTAGAGGTGGCAATTGGATCCATCAAATCCATATCCATCTAGTCCATCTACTATAAAATCCATCAGATCCATCCATCAAACAATTTATTTTTAATTGATTGGATTCAATCCATCCATTGAAAAATATGGATGGATCCAATCCATCCAACTTATTTTAAAGATCCAATGGATCATTTTTTATTGGTTATTTTTTATCCAATAAATAAAATCACTTTTATTATAAAAAATAAATAAAAAAAAATTAAAGTTGAATAGCTTATTTCTTCAAAACAACTTATTACAATCTCTTTTTAAAAAACAGCTTATTTAAAATAGCTTAATTTATGCAAAACAGCTTATTAGGATCTAATTTTTCAAAACAACTTATTCAAAACAGCTTATTTATGCAAAACAGCTTACTACGACCTCTTTTTAAAAAAATAGCTTATTCAAACCGCTTATTTATGTAAAAACAGCTTATTAAGTTCTCTCTTTAAAAAACAACTTATTCAAAATAGCTTATTTATGCAAAACAGCTTATTAAGTTATTTTTTAAACAGAGATCTTGATAAGCTGTTTTTGCATAAATAAGCTGTTTTGAATAACCTATTTTTTTAAAAAGATGTCGTATTAAGCTGTTTTGCATAAATAAGCTGTTTTGAATAAGTTGTTTTGAAAAAAGAGATCCTAATAAGCTGTTTTGCATAAATAAGTTGTTTTGAAAAAAGAGTTCCTAATAAGCGGTTTTGCATGGATAAGTTGTTTTGAAAAAAGAGATCCTAATAAGCTGTTTTGCATAAATAAGCTGTTTTGAATAAGTTGTTTTGAAAAAAGAGATCCTGATAAGCTGTTTTGCATAAATAAGCTATTTTGAATAAGCTATTTTTTAAAAAAGAGGTCGTAATAAGCTGTTTTGCATAAATAAGTTGTTTTGAACAAGTTGTTTTGAGAAAAGAGATCATAGTAAGTTGTTTTGCATAAATAAGTTGTTTTGAACAAGTTGTTTTGAGAAAAGAGATCATAGTAAGTTGTTTTGCATAAATAAGTTGTTTTGAATAAGTTATTTTGACAAAAGAGATCCTAATAAGTTGTTTTGCATAAATAAGTTGTTTTGAATAAGTTGTTTTGAAAAAAGAGTTCCTAATAAGCTGTTTTGCATAAATAAGCTGTTTTGAATAAGTTGTTTTGAAAAAAGAGATCGTAATAAGTTGTTTTGCATAAAATAAGCCTTTTTTGATAAACTATTTTTTTTATTAAACAACTGATAAAGATAATTTGTTTTTCATAAAAAAATTATTCATTTTGTTATTTTATTTTATGAAATTAAAAAAAAAATACGGATGGATTAGACATCCATCTATTAAAAATATGAAAATGGTTGGGTTGGATGAATTTTATTTTTAATGGATTGGATTGGATTGGATTGTTTTAAATGGATTTAGTGGATTGTAATAGGTTAACAGATTTTTTTTATTCATCCATTTCCATCTAAATCCATATCTATTCAAACCATCAATTTTGCCACCCCTACTTCAAACTTGTCTCCTCTGTAACTTTAATCCTATCTTCCTCTTCATCAATTCACCTTGAGATCCTATAAACAATGTCTTGTATGATAAAATAAAATAAACAACGTACTCCATAGATATCTTAAACTAAAGATCAAGAAAATTAATCTCTACTTGTTTTTTAAAATCAGCCAATTTATTCACATCGAGGGTGTGCAAGAAACACAACCAAACCCGCAGCAAGATAGAACAACAAAAACACGGCTTTGACATAACAGAAGCCGCACAACCAACAAAACCAATGCCAGATCCTACAGCAGAAAATCTGCACAACAGAAAGGAACCATAAAACTAACAGAAAAACCAAAAGCACTAACAACCAGCTGCCGAAAGCCAAACAAAAAGGGGATTGTTAGAGATCGGTTTTGAAGAACCAAATGAGATGAGTGGAGGCTGAAGATGATCTATATGTGGGAAAATGAAAGAGAATAGATCAAATGATTATTTTCCCTTGAAAATGAACAAAAACACAGTACTCCAAATATGACCAGCATGAAATGTTTAATACTACAACTGTATTGAATGAATACCTGTATAATTCCAATACTGAGACAGTGCTCAAGGAGTATGTTCATTGGTTGAGTGATTTTCATCATTATTATCATATGTATCGAGCTGTAAAAATCATTTATTATGCTGCCATTTTTGCATATGCATGTGTGATCTAAATAGTTTAGGTGGGATATAGGTGAAAGATGAATGAATTTGGGTTTTGGAAACATACAAAAAAAAAATTGGGCTTTTGAATTTCAAATTTGAAAGGGGTGGCGCCATTTCTATTAGGACTAGGTTTAGGATTTAGGGTTGCATTCTTAGCAAAGATTAGATATAAGGATGTTAATAAATTTGCCTTAATCCTAATCCCGCCTTTTTTTTGCGGGTCTAATTAATTTTTTATGAAAAAAAAAGGGTTTGTAGCTACCTTACGACAACACTTCATAACTTTCACCACTAAGTCACTCCTATTTTTTACTGAAATATTATTGCTTCCAAAATAGATATACGGTACTAAAGCCTCTTTTTTAAGTCACTAATACCTCAGTGGTTCCTTCTTTGATAGCAGTTTTTTTTTCTTCATTGTTAGCGATTTTTTTATGGCAGTTCCTTTTCGTATATTTTTCTTTTAGTTACCACGTAAAAGTTCTTTTTCATTGTTTTCCTTTCGATTACCACATATCAATTCTTTTTCCTTTTTATTTTATAGATTTAGTTGTTGTTTTTTGCAGTTATTTCATAGCATAATACTCAATATATCTTTGCAAGTAAAAATATAGGCAATTTGATATTTATATACAAAATTTTACAAAAGCCATGCATCGCACGGATTAGAGTGTAGTTAAGCTAAAATAATAAATATTTGCCCCTAATTGGTTTCACTTAGATCCAGTCTCATGGTCTTGCCTTTATCTTCTTTTCCCAAATTAGTTTCTCTCGTACCCATCACACTATTATAAAGTTGAAAATTAGTTCTCAATCACACACCGTACTAATTTCACCTTTATGGCTATTAAGTACGGGCACTGCATGCATGCTTTCATCTCTATTTATGTCTCAAATTTAGTCTTATATAGGACAAACGTTATCAATAAATCATGTTTTTTTTTTTTTGTAAAAACGTGCCATGATGGATGGAAAAGGGCGCTCATGCAGAGGAAGATGGAAGGGAAGAGGAATGGATTGTGTTTTTTGTTGGCTCGGTTTCCAACCCGGACCTTGGATATATTATGCATTGTTCCTATCAACTGGGTTAAGTTCACGAGGTTAAATATGTTTTTTATCATTATAAATATATCGAGTTTTTATTTTCTTTTTTCTAAAATTTTCCTATGACTTTTGGTCTCTGTAAAATTTTTCAATCACCACTCTTAATTCCTAATTTTAAGTCAACTTATGTATTATTTTTTTTAATGAAATTGTACAAAAATATGTAGTATATTGTAGAAATCTCTCCAAACAAAAATAATTTTTTTTAACAAAACATAAATTAAATACAAATTTTTAACCGCCTTCATATTTGATTAATGTTTTATTAAAATAAAATAAAATTGGGAGATATTTTTTTATTTTTTTGGGAGATTCACTGTCCTCAAATCTTATACCAGCAACTTCATCTTCACTACTCTCAATTTCAGCACCAGATACATCATCTCCACTATCATCAATTCTTTAGAAACTTCCTCTCCACCATCATCAACTCCTCCATAAACATCAACTACACTATCATCAACACATCTAGAAACATTACTAAGGCCTCCTTCAACATTACTATGACCTCCTCCAACATTGGCAACTATGATCCCCGTAATTGAATGCTCAACATATATGTGAGCCTCACATTTGTTTTGAATTATACACTCAACAATTTTATCAATATCATTGTCATCTATAATCCTTACATACTTTTCATCCTCACTAATATATCACCATAACCTATACTTAAGATGATCATCATTTCCAAACTCTTTCAATATACCAGTAGCTTCAAAATAGCTCCACATATCCTTATCAATCCCATCAAACTGATTCTTTTTCCCTCTTTGTTATACAAAAGAAAATCTCTTACAAATTCACCCCCATGATGAAAAACAACAGATACAAACATCCATGTAAAATTTAATTTAGACTAAAGTAGTTAATAACCCTACACAATTGTCTCTAACATCAACACAAACAACAACAACAACATAAAAACTACAAGGAAAAACAACACAAACCAACAACCATTCTTCTATACCTGAAAAGATAAACATTAAACCAAGAAAAAACCAAAAACAGAGGATGAAAAAGTTTGTTTACCTTCAAAACACAAAACCCCGCTGTTTAATTTGCTTCTTCTACCGTTTATAGCCTTCGATCACAGTCATATTCTCAAATGGTAACGTTTTGCCATTGTTTTTGCCTTTGATCACCATCTGAACCGCTTCTTCTCTCCACCGAAACTGACTTTCTGACTTTAGAGGAAACCCTAAAGATAGGGACGAAAATGAAAAGGCATGGCATTTTTGCAATAGAAAGTCATCTCAATGTTATAGTAAGTTAAGTCAGCAATGCTGCTTTTTTTTTTTTATGGAAATTGATGTAGGGACCAATTTCAAAAAGTTAAAAAAATACAAGGGTTGTTTCACAATAAAAAAAGATATAGGGACTAAAACAAAAAATGTGCTAACTTACATGGACCTTTTACATATTTAAGCCTTTTTAAAAATTAGTTTATTTTGTATTGTTTCATATTTTATAATAACATTTAAATGTATATGTTAATGATGTTCTATATCAAAAATAGTGAAAAATATGATTTGATTTTTTTATTATAATAAAATGGACCTGCACAATTTTTTATTGTCTTGTGTGTGTTAGATTTTCGTTGGTAAACTATTAAGAATAATAATAAAAATATTATAAAGGGAGATAAGTGTAAATTTTAACACTAGAGAGGAGGTGAGTGTAATTCTCGCTCCTCTCAATAAAAATAAGTGTAATTTTTCTAATATGTTTTGCTTTTTTGCATTTTTTTTTTGTTTCTTTGGTGGTTTTTATATATTTAGTGGTTCTTTTACAGTTTTATGATATTTTCTTGTGTTTTTAAGTTTTTTTTATTGATTTTTATTTATTTTATATTATTTTATTCGAATTTTTATATCCTTTTTTATTCAAATATTTAATAAAATAATATTTAATGTTTATAATTTAAGTGGATGATAAAATAATGTTATATAGCCGAACTTGATGACGCAAGTTTGTGACCTAAGTAGGGACATTAAGATGTTGGAAGGTCTTTTGATGTGTGAAGAGAAAAAAAACAAAAAAAAATAATAATGTTATATAATCCATTTTGTACCACCACATCATCAATAATGAGTCCAATTGTGTTTGGGGACAAAATTATCAATTTTAAAAGAGGCGGTTAAAATTCAAAATCAAACAAAATTGGGGATGGGGATAAAATTGCATCAAGTCTTTAATCCAATCTAATAAAATAGTTGGAGGAAACCTCGACTCTTTTAATCTAACGGATCAATATCTTTTTCATGGACACTCATATTTAAAGAGAAATAGATTTATAGAATAAAATAGTATTAATTTTTATGTACGAAAAAAATAGTATTATTTTTAATATATTATTATTTCAAATATAAGTATTCATTAAAAAGAGAAAATTTGAACCCTTAATCTAGTATAATGTACTTTCTTTTCCGTTATAAGATTTTTTTTTAAAAAAGTTTGTCCGTAAATATAAGATTTATTGCAAATTTTTAGATGTATTTGTTACTTTTTTTAGAAATATATCTATTTTTGGATCAATGGAATAAAATGACGGAGAAATTGAAGCAGATGTAAACTATCGTATTCAAGTTGGGTAGTTGAAGTGGAGAATAACCTAAGATATTTATGTGATAAGAAAATATCACTTAAGTTGAAAGAAAAATTATATCCGACATCAGTTAAACGACAATATTGTATGGTATGGAGTGTTTGACATTTATTTAATAACCAACACGATAATCAAGTAAGAGCAGCGGAGATGGATGATGTTGTGTTGGATGAGTTATATGAATATAAGGGACAAAATTAGTAATGACACGATTAGAGAGAGAGAGCTGGGACAACACCTATAATAGAAAAGATCACATGAACTATGCTTAGGTGGCTTCGACACGTAGATAGAAGACATATAGATGTTATAATATGAAGAATATACCTGATGGAAAAGGTAGAGGAAAACTTGAAAAAACTATAAGAGAAACTAATATGAAGAATTTGAAGGTTAATAAGTTGAATCTAAATATGGTTTATGATAGAACGTTATGACGTAGTTTGATCTATTTAGTCAATCTCGTTTATTGAGATAGAGCTTGATTACTATTTTAAAATATACATCTTATTAATACTATCAATTTGTATTAGAATATAAAAAGTAACATTGTATGCACTTATATATAAAGGATAACTTAACAATAGTCGTATATATCTAAGACATACTCACTCTGTTACTAACTATAAGCAAAATTGACTTTTTAGATTCATTCAATTAATAATTTATGTGGTCTATATTATGAATCACATACATCATCAATTGAATGAACCTAAAAATTAAAATTTGCTTATAATTAAAAACAGAGAGAGTATTATTTCAACAATTTTCTTAAGAGTTTATTGATGGTGGGTTGACGATTCAAAACAATTTTGCATACACAACCAATCAAAACATTTAGAATCCCCACATCAAATGACGAATCCAAGAATTTTGAAAAGTGGCAGCACTATATATGTATTACTTGGAAGCATTAAATATATATTTGGAAACAAGATTGCGTTGTTGTGTCATGTATGATATAAGCGTGGGCCAATAGAGAAATATTGTGTTATAAGAATATGACATTTGGTCTGATGTAAACTATTACTATATTATACTATTTAAAAATAAAAACTTCAAATATTTTGTGTAGGCACGATCCCACACAACAACACACATCCATCCATCCCTGACCACATCAATTAATATTTTTAATTTAAGCGATAATTCATAATATTTTGATTGATTGTATGTGTAAAGTTGTTTTAAACTCTCAACCCACCCTATTAAACTCTTTTTTTTAATATCATTTGTAGATTGTTTTTTTAGGGGAAAAAGTGTTGTTTATTTATTGTTAAAAAAACAAAAAGCACTCCCTCCATCCCGGATTAACCGAGCCAAAAGCTCATTTCACACGTATTAAGAAAAAATGTATAGATGAAGGAAAGAGAAAAATAGTTTTAAGTGCACTTGCTATGTATTGGTGCATTCTCCACTATCATAAATGTAAAGTGGAATATATTGAATTGAAAATGATGAAAGTAGTATTGATTAGAGTTATAAAGGGAAAAAAGTAATTAATATTGTATTGAAAAGTGAATTGACTCAGTTATTTTGACTTTTTTTTTTGCAAATGACTCAGTTATTATGGGACGGAGGGAGTATTATTTATTTATGGGAAATGCTAACCGGTGTCCTGGGCACTGGTTAAACATACTAAAAAGAAAATTATATATTCCTCCGTCTCATATTACGTGACCTAGTTGACTCTGTCACGTATGCCAATGCACAATTTTGAGTTTAAATATCTTTAATATTCTATTAGAAAAAATTATGAAAATTTGATATTTAGAAAATATTCGTTGAGACGAATCCAACATCTTAAATGCTATATTTTGTCTTTATATATTATTAGAAAAATAGAGTTAAAACATGTTATATAAATATGACATTTTTTAAAATTGGGTCATTTAAAAGGAGATGGATGGAGTAGTAGTTAATGCATTCAAATTGTGTAATTAATTTATAAAAAGTTAAAATTAAAACGGGATGGATGAAGTAGTAGTTAAGTAGTAGTTAATGAATTGAAATTGTGTAATTAATTTAATTTATAAAAAGTCTTTCTTTTTTTTGGTATGCTTGACCTTTTATTTATTTATAGAATAGAAAGAGAACGCAAAGAAAGGGGTGGAGAGGGAAGCAGAGTGAGCGAGCAGCAATGTTAATTAGTGGAGCAAAATGGATGTCAGCCTCTCCAATTCCATCCAAATGCTCACTGCCTTCTTCTTCTTCCACCAACAACTATCGACCCGTTGTCATTCTCCCGGTTAGTCTCTCTTTCTCTTTATCTTTCTCTTATATCTATATCAGCGCTCCTCACATGTTTTTATTTTTTATTTCTTGAACCAGGGGTTAGGGAACAATTCCGGTGACTACCAGAAGTTGGAGGCAACTCTGAACAATAACTACGGCGTTTCCACCGTTGTTGCCAAGGTGTCAAGACCTGATTGGCTCCGAAATGCCGCTGGTTTGATCGATCCCAATTACTGGCGTGGCACTCTTCAACCAACTCCTGTCCTCGATTGGTATTTGAAGAGTGTTGATGATGCTGTTCAAGAGGCCATGGAGTTAGCACCTCCTGAGACCACTCTATCATTGATTGGTCACTCTGCTGGAGGATGGCTTGCGCGTCTGTATATGCAGCAATTTGGGGTGTCCAATATATCGTTGTTATTAACTCTTGGAACCCCTCATCATCCACCTCCAAAAGGCGTCCCTGGTGTTATCGATCAAACCAGGGGTCTCCTTGATTATGTTCAACAATATTGCTCCAAACCTGTTTACACCCCTCACCTCAAGTATGTATGCATAGCAGGAAGGTAACACACACACACACTCTTTCAATTTTATATATCCCACAAAACTTAGCCTTTTTTGATACTCAACAACTTCTACAATTTATAAAATGCAGACCATGCCAACACAAACTTAACTTACTATACAATCAATTATTCATTTCATTTCATACTACAAAATGAAGGTATATTCAAGGGGCTCCCCTTTTTGGCAACTCAAATCCAAATGTTGAGCCTACAGATACTTCTCAGCTACTTCCCGAGGAGACTGCTATTATCAAAGCTGCAACCACTTCTTCACCTAACATAACATTGCGTGCTCGCTTTGTTGGCCAAGGATACAAGCAGGTGAATGAATGCCGTTCATTGTTTTAACTGTTAATTTATAGCCAAAACTATGGTGTGCAAACTGCTATTATTTGCTCGTGATAGATGCGGCAATTATGCTGACCAATGCTCTAATAATTTGTCAGGTTTGTGGCCAAGCAGATGTATGGGGCGATGGTGTTGTGCCAGAAATATCAGCTCATCTTGACGGTGCACTTAACATTTCCCTGGATGGAGTTTACCACTCCCCGGTTGGCTCAGATGATGTCATTAGACCATGGTATGGTTCCCCTGATGTGTTGGAACAATGGATTGAACACCTCTTTAATTAGCTTGAAAATGCTAGTGAATGTTATTATTGTACCATTATAGAAAATGATTTTCATTTTTCTTGTATTTGTGGCTATTGTTTCGTTTATCACAAAGCAATATTTCCCTGGCCTTTCTAATATGTTATAGAGGTCATAACCTCATTGATGTTTTAGTGGATCATAGCTCATCTCTCTCCTGTGCTAGTTTGTCGTCTAAAATACATCATTGTTTATGCATTGATTTATTAAGTTCTTAGAAACATATTTCTTTAATTTTAAAACAAATTGTGGGGGGTTGTTTTTAAATTTTATTATTTAAGGATATGTATTTAAAAATGAAGAATATCTTCCCTCTTTGTCTCGCTCGTCCTTCCCCCATCCACAACCTGTGTTGACCTAGATGTAAAAATGGTCGGGTTATTGATACCAATTCCAAGATCTGCCATATGTGCACGACGAAACAACACTTCAAGTCAACATTGGAGTGCCAAGTGAGCCAAGCTCTGCCATACCTCGTTGAACCCACACAACACCTTGGGCTCCTGCCTACATCCATCCACTTTGATCTCAACCACCAAAAGCACCAATTCCTACCAGAGCTTTTAAACCACTTCCACTACTCCCTTTACATTGGCTCCCTAATTGAAAGGAAGCTCTTCACGCCATCCAAGTTCACACCTGAAACCACATGACCTTCTCTATAACGGCAAGACCTCAAACACGATTACTATAACTACCCAAATAAACCAAACATCATGAATATTTTTCCAGAACTCCATCATCCCATTATTATAACGACACCAGACCAGTACCGTCCACTAGTGGAAAAAACACATTCCACAACGAGCTTTCATGGCAGAGATTCGCTGCTTTGCCACACGATGCAACAATGTGGTGAGGGAGTCGCCTATGCTCACGAGTCAGCCGCCGCTGATCATCCACTTCCGCCATCATGTCATTTGCCATCCTGGCTCTTGCTTCACCACATACCCTCACTCTTTGTCACCGCCATGTCACACTCACCAGAATAAGGTTGGTATATTTGTTTGGATTTTCTATCCTTTTTTCTTCTTCTAAATATGCAATGTCTAGTTTTCTACTATTATTTTTTTTGTTAGGGACGTTTTTGAGATTGTGACTTTAGGGAAAGAGACAAGAAATTGGATGCGTAGCCTACACTTTCTGAGATTGAGAACTTTTGGTTAGGGAAGCTTTCACTTCCCATGGAAACTCCACATGCATTCAACAACTTCTTTCCATTTACAAAAGGCAGCTACTTGCCATTTATTTCTGAATTTCAGGATTTAGGTGCACAGGTATACTTGTTGGGGATAGAACTTGGAATTGGTGCCTTTGTTGGAGGTAGAACCCTCACTAACTTACTGCCTATAAATAATTCTATATGTAGTATAGTTCACTGGTTTTTAAGACATATTTATATGTTTAGTTCTGGTTTTGCTGTGAATTGCTTAAAAAGTTATGTATATCATTGTTATTATGTTAGTAATAGGTAGTTCATTTTATTATTATTAATTGTTGTGTGTAGTAACTGCTATGTTACTGCTGTAGGTAGTCAGAATTATACATAAACTGAAAGGGAAAAGGGAGGGCATTGGTTATTTTATACGTTGGTTGGTTTGGGAGAGACTAGGCTCTCTAATTCCTAGAGGTTTGTTAGTTTTCTATGGAAGCAATTTTGTATTTCTGCTGATCAATGTAACCACCTCTGTTGGCAGAATAACAATAGTGTGTATCCAATAATCTCTCAAATATGATTGAACTATCTTTGGCATTTATTCATATTTGAACCAGTATCTAACATATTACTAGTACATTGTGTTATCATGGCTTTTTCAAAGGTTAGATTTTAGAGCCTGTTATTCTCATGTTGCACCGGTATGCTTGCCGATATTGTATGTGGTTACTGGAAAGTTTTCAAATTATATTACGTGCATAGGTGCATGCGTGTATACTTATGATATATTTCAATGAATTTTCTCAGGCACATGTTATATCCAAAAGCTGTTGGACATAGGTTTGTGGTCTTATTCAAGCAATAGGTGATAGATGATGGTACTTGAGTCACATGAAAGACTACGAGGCTTATGGTATGTTAGTTTTTTTTTTGTGTGTGTTAACACTGTTGTAAATTGACATTCTCATTGTTTGTTATAGTTATTGTTGACACCATTGTTTGATTTAGCTGACAGTATTGTTTGTTTTAAGATATGATGAAGTCTTGAATGGCAGCATTGTTAGATTTGTGGCAGGTGCCGGGAAAGGCGATGCGTTGACAACTAAGACTACCTAGAGGCTTCTTCCACTAGTAAAGTTGCTTTTGGAAAAAACACACATTGCACATTGTTTGAGGTTGATATGCTGTTGCTACTAAGATGATATATTTTGTTGAAGGTGTTTTAGGACAAGCATGACGAGGATTGTCCTGAACATATATATGCCATAGAAAGTAAATTTCTGCTCTCCCCCAACACAAAACGCTCGCGCCCAGCTGAAATTACCAATTTATCCCTGTGCTACTTAAGTAATGCAACGTGAGTTAACTCACGCAAGTGTTAATGCCAGCGTGAATTAACTCACGCAGGTCTTAATTCCAGCATTAGTTAACTTGCGCAGCGCATGTTAAGATGCGCAGATTTTTACACTTGCGTTAGTTAACTAACGCATTGGTATTTTAGTCAGTTTTGCTGGGTGGGAGCGAAAAGTGCAGGGGGGAGAGCAGAAATCTAGAAAGTATTGTCACAAACGAATGTACATGTTCTTTAAAAAAAAAAAAGAGTGGATTATATAGTTTATTGTATTCTTTTAATGAGATAAATTTAGGATGAGTGGTAGGTACTCCAGTCAAAAGTCGAGAAAGATCTTAAGACTCGAAGAACATTCACAAAAATATTTGCATTTAAGATCCTATGTTTTACGCAATAAGATTTTTTTAATAAAACAAACTTATGGCACATCACTCTTAAAAAAAAAAACTTATGACATATCATTAGTAGTAGTTTGTTGGCTTAATTGCATGTTTGATCTCTTATGTTTATTTTAGTTTTTAAGTTGGTCCCTTATATTTTACAAGTTTCAAGTTGGTCCCTTACGTTTTAAAAGTTTCAAGTTGGTCTAAAATGTTACTTACGTTGGAATCTTAAAACGTAAGAGACCAACTTGAAACTTTTAAAACATAAGGGACCAACTTGAAAACTAAAATAAACATAAGAGATCAAACATGCAATTAAGCCCAATTTATTCTATAAAATTAGATATGACTTCAAAATCATGCACATTGAATATGAAGCAGCTCGAGCTAACCTACGAGCTCCTACGTTATGTCTCCTAGTAAATTTTACAATGGATTCGATTCTTCTAATTATTTTTTTAAGGGGTCGACTCTCCTAAATGTTAGTGTAAACTCTTTTTTTCCTTTAATTTTATTTTTATTTTTTTCTTTCGATGACTTTTGCTTTAAAAACTTACATGATAATTTTTCATATTTCATACTATTTTTATTTAATGTATATATTATTTCCAACAATTTTTAAAATAAATACAAATTTAATCCAAAATCACTTGGACAAGATAATATGAGTTCCTTCTGACTATTTTTTTGGTAGGGACGTAGGGTCCATTCACCGAAAATACAACACCATTAGGACTTTAGGTTAATATATGTTTACCTCATGTAATATTTGTGGTTTTTAGTTTATCCTCTGGAAAAAAATTGTCTAGATTTCAACCCTGTAATTTTAAGATTCTTTGGTTTTGAACCTTTATGAATTTTAATTGTACAAAATCAATGATATGACAAAGGTTAAACTAAAATTCGCTCAAATTACAGGAAACGAAAGTACCTTAAATTTTGAAATTTGATGTCATGAATGTCCAAAATCAAAGAATCTTCAAATTACATAATTGAAATCTAAACAATTTTTTTTTACAAGGGGTAAACCAAAAACCACTGCTATAACATGATCAAACATACGCTAACCCTAAAATTTGAGGGGAACCATACTCCCAATGTGTTTTATTTTTTTCTTAAGATTAGCTTTATTGCACTTAATGGTGCAAAAGTAAAATAGTATTGCATTACACATGTTTTTTTTTCTACGATTAGATCAACAATGGACATTATATATCACTTCGATCTTAAAATTTCTTAATCTAACGATGAAATCAAACTTGTGATTGTAAATGATACAACATCTAGTTCAATTATGTAAATTATACTACAACTAGATATTTTTTTATGGTATAATAATGTTAGTTTTTTTTTTGACAAGAGTATAATAATGTTAGTTGAAATCTAAAATCCGATAGCGTATAAAAATACATGACATATGGAGTAGTTTTTATAAAAAAAATGAAATTGGAAGGTAAAATTAGGGGTGGGTAAGGAATTTGGTTGAGTGAATGTGTGACGGGGCAGTGTTGAAATAAAATAGAATAACCTCATCACCCTTTTCTTATCCGAATGGGAACCCAGAAGAGAAGAGAAGAGAAGAGAAGAAGCGTAGAGGCTAGAATGAATGAATGAATGAAATGAAGTTAGTTAGTTAATTATTAACCCTTATTGTTCGGAGAAGGGATAATGTCAATGTGGTCATCATCGTCTTCGTCGTGTTTATTGCCACAATTCATCTGCAATCCAGACACTTTCATCAGAATCCCTATCCACCGCCATCATCATTATCATCAGCTCTTTCTTCTTCAATGTATGTATAAACAACAATTCAGAACAGTTCTCTAATTATATTATCATTTCTCGCCTCACTCTTGTCTTTTTTGATGCAGCACCCAAAACAACAACAACAACAACAACAAGACACTGTATTTTGACTTCTTCAACGGCACTCCTTGATTTCAAATTCGATTCTCCTGCTGCTCAATCTGAAAGCGCACCACCTTGGCCCTATGTCTCTCAGGTATGTAAGGTTATTATCAATTTCTCAATTTCCTTGCATTGCCTCCAACCACAAACTAACTATATTATATTATATTCAGGCAAACTCCTCATCTGTAGAATCACTTCTTACTAGTGAAGACGCTGTTATTGCTGCTGCTGCTTCTGAAGCTCTTACTCTTGCTAAGGCTGCTGCAAAGCTTGCTAAGGATGCTACTCTCTTGGTCAGTAACAAGCCCCCCTCACATCTTAATCAACAACCACCGCTACTTCCTTCCACCCCTGAAAATTTACTTCTTAAATGGGTTCAACACATGGAAGCAACCGAAGATGCTGCTTCTGCTGCTGTATCATCCATTGCCACTGGACCAGGACCAGATATAATGGAACATCTTCATATTAGCCCCAACCAAGAGGAGGACTTTAACTATGACGACGAGCCTACCTCTGAGGAACTTGAAGATGTAGAGGAACAACTTTTTGATACTAGTATAGATGCAAGATCCGGGCGCCAAACTGAAAGAAAAGCCAGAAGAGTCAGAGCTTCTGGGAAGGCTGCCACAAACATCGTCTCCTTCAAGTCTGGATCCACCACCAGGAAAAAGCGTGTTCGTACACAAGAGGTTGACTATTCTGATCCATTGCGTTACTTAAGATCAACAACTAGAACTACAAGGCTTCTCACTCCATCCGAAGAAGTTAAGTTCTCTGAAGGAATACAGGTAAAGTTCGCATGCATTACCACTTAGAACCAAGCTTTTATAACGAAAGTCTACTATCGCCTGCATCATGGTCTTTGACCAACATTGAGACTGCAGTTCTTCACAATATTGAGAGAATCATGATGCCACCACAATCGTCAGTGTGACTGCTATTTTAAAAGCTTGTTTAGAACAATATGGTAGAGAATAAACCATTCTCTTCATATGCTCTTGATAGTTGATATGCTCCTAAATCACCCAATATTTATCGTTATATCTTCATAAAGTGCTTGTTGATCTTATGATTTTGTAAATTAATATCTATATCATTCTTAAGATATATCTTAGTGCCAGAAAAGGAAAGAATGTTAAATGAATAATTGTTCATTTAATCGCAGGAAAGAATATTAATAGTGAAAGGTTTTACTACTTGAAAGATTTGACAGTGTATTAACAACAATCAACTGAATTATATTTTACTTGGAGTTTCATTATTCTGCTTTTATTGTCTAATTCATTTTTCTCTTCTCCTGCCAATATAATTCAGGACCTCATAAAGCTCGAAAAACTTCAAGAGGATCTTGCAGAAAAATGTGGTGGCCAGCCCACATTTGCTCAATGGGCCACAATGGCAGGGGTAGATCAAAAGACTCTAAGAAAACGTTTGAATTATGGTGTATTTTGCAAAGAAAAAATGATTAAAAGCAATATCCGACTTGTCATATCAGTTGCTAAGAATTATCAGGGATCTGGGATGAGTCTGCAAGATCTGGTCCAGGTATATTTTCACCTGTACAATATTTTGCTAGAAAGTACGGACACTAAAGGGGGGCACCACACACGGATATAATTTGAAATAGGCACTGGTCTACGACAAATTTTAAAATTATAGGACATGAAAAAGCTGTAGTATAGCACATAAAATTAATATTAAAACACATCTTAAATCAAAAGAGAATAAATATTTTCCAAGTTAGAACGAGTCATTGCACTTGGAGACATAGTAAAATATTATTTACTTCTATTCTTGTGATATTCAACATCGCTGCTGTTTCAAAGAGTCCACACTTCTTCAATGGTTCCAGCAATCAACCATTTAACTATTTTTTCGTTGGGTTACAGGAAGGATGCCGCGGGCTTATAAGAGGTTCAGAGAAGTATGATGCTTCTAAGGGTTTTAAGTTCTCAACCTATGCTCATTGGTGGATTAAACAGGCAGTTCGGAAATCACTTTCTGTTCAGTCAAGGACTATTCGCTTGCCAGTGAGTATTATCTTTATCTTTGATTATTTCTTTCTGACCATGCACGGAAATATTTTCATTACCTGTTTATGGAAAACTTTGATAGGCGGTCCACTGTGGACTGGTATTTGAAAATGGCCAAAACTCAAACAATGGCTTCTACCATTCCGTAAAATAGAAGCTCATAGAGTCACAGTCCTCCTCATCCTCATTGTTGGGACATTGACCGGACTGATGTTGGTTCGACAAAAACAAGGTGAAACAAATATGAGTAGAGTTTTGAAGCATTCATGTTTGTTTCCCCCTGTTCTTGTTGAACAACCATCACTTAGGTCACCATCTCAGTCGTGCGGATGAGGAGACCATGAGCTTCTTTTGGGGGCCGCGTCAATATTCGTTGATTTTCTGGTTTTTTATATGTACACCAATTCACCGTGGACTATCTATGAAGTAGTACACGGTAGAATTTTCTAGAGTTGAAATAGCTCTAATGTTTATAACAGACTTCTTTGCAATATTTTTGGCTTAACAGTTCCACATGGTGGGGGCAACTTACAAAGTGAGGGAGGCAAGGAAACAGTTGTACAGTGAAAATGGAAGACAACCTGACGATGAAGAAGTTGCCGAAGCAACTGGGCTGTCGATGAAGAGGCTTAGTGCTGTCCTTTTGACCCCAAAAGCTCCCAGATCTCTAGAACAGAAAATTGGGATCAACCAGAGTCTTAAACCTTCAGTCTGTCCCTAATCTTGTTTAAATTTGTGCTTCAGGATGTTTTTTTTTCATGTGATATTCATTTTTCTGATACATTGGTGTGCGTTTCTGACCAGGAAGTACTTGCTGATCCTGAAGCTGAAACAGCCGAAGAACAGCTCATTAAGCAGTTCATGAAAAAGGACCTGGAAAAGGTATTGGACAGTCTCAATCCTAGAGAGAAGCAGGTGATTAAATGGAGATTTGGTATGGATGATGGAAGGATGAAGACACTGCAAGAGATTGGGGAAATGATGGGTGTAAGTAGGGAGAGAATTAGACAAATTGAGTCATGTGCTTTTAGGAAGCTTAAAAATAAGAAGAGAGCCAAGCATTTGCAGCAGTATTTGGTTTCGTAATCCCATCAAATATTGAAGTTAGCTTATTACAGATCCTGATATCTTTGTTCTTTTTATGTATGTTCTTCCTCCACATTTTCTTCATTATTCAAGAGAAAACAATAAGGTTATTTTCAGTATACTAGGAATCATGTAAACACAAGCAAATGACTTTTTGACCAAGAGTTCATCATTATTTTTTTTGTACGTGATGGATTTGAACCAGAAAAGTAATAGAGATGATGATGTTTAAAATAGAGGGAAAAATAAGTGAGAATAAAATAGAGGGAAAAAATAAGTGAGAGAAAGCAAATGAAGGGAGAAAAATAAAGAGAAAGGTGGAGAAAGATAGAGGATTGAAAGTTAGAGAATTTGTTAAAAGTGCCCTAAATATGCAAACTGCATTGTGGTATTTTCTGGTGATTTTATGTTTGAAAAGTATCGTGTAGTTATTTTCCGGTGATTTTCAACTAATAATCAAAACGGGGTCCTTTTTTTTTTTTGTTGAGAAATGATATTTGTTAAATTATTTTTTGACAATTTGTGTGACAACTCTATCTCATACTTACATTACTTTCTCTCTTTATTGTTTTGATTTTTGTGTTAATAGTCGTTTTCTTATAAATTTATAGTTGTCTCAAAAGTTGTAATTGTTCAAATAACATGAACTTACTTTGTGTGCTTTATGATTTTGTTAGTATTTCACACTAGTAGACTTGGGATTTTGTCATTCAAATGTTTTTAGTGCATTCTTTTAAGTCAACTTATGTGTATTCTTTAAATTTTTGAATGAAAATTTATAAGCATATTTTGAATATTATAAGGAAACTCTCCTGCAAAAATTTAGATTTATAAAAAAATAAAAGAATTACCAGTAACTCTTCTGCAAAAATGTAACAGGAAATTCTCCTGCAAAAATTTAGATTTAAAAAAGAGAGATTTATATTATGCATAAAACATGACTACAAAATGTAATACAAAATTTTGAAGAATACACATTAATTGATTTAAAAGATTAAAAATACTGACTGAAAATATTTGAAAAAAAAATTGAATGACAAGACGGCATTTGATATAGTTTCGAATGACCATTGTTTTTTGTTTTTCACTTTGCTTTGGATTTTTTTCTAGTATTATTAATATCGATAAATATATATTTTTTCCGTAGATCTAATCTCATAAAATCTGCAACAATACGATGCAAATATTTAATGATGTTTGACATATAAAATAAAATAAAAAAAATATTTAATAGAAATACTACATAAATGTTGATATTTTGAAAATAATCATGGATTTTCAAAATTTAATCATATCGATTTTCTCATATTGGTACATAAAAATTTGCTTTCGCAGATGTAACACATAAAATCCACATAAGAAGCCATGCAAATATTTTAAGGTGGTTTGCATATAAAATATATTTTTAATAGAAACATTATACATGTTAATATTTTGAAAATAATCGCGAGTTTTTATAATTTTATCTATCGACCTTTTCATATCGATATATACAAATTTACTTCAGTCAATGTAAGCACGTAAAATAACAAAATATTTAATCACTACATTAATATTTATATTTTAAAAATAGTCATTAGTTTTCAAAATTCTATCATATTGTTCTTTTCATATCATTACATAAAAAAAAATCCGCACATATAAGCAAAAATTCATAACAAACACGATGAAAATATTTAACGGATTTTTTCGTGTAAAAGATTTTTCCTAATAAAAACATTATATTAATGTTGATACAATGTAAATATTTGATGAATTTTTACTCGTAAAAGATTTTTTAATAGAAACAAATGTTTGTTTTTTGATCAAATACAAATCTTTCGGCGTCTGCTTTCACCATAAGAGATGATTGATCGATAATCGTTGGTTGAATTCGCACAAGATTATTCTTTCCGGTTTATAAGACTAGATTATTATGTATTTCCCTGAAAAAAAGACTAGATTATTTTTTTGAAGGGAAAAAAGACTAGATTATGTATTTATAATTATTGGCATTTGGCAATATAAAATCTAATCGTTGCCAAGATAGATATTTTAATTGCTAGCCTTCATTATACAATAGACCTGAATTTAAAATCTGCACGACTCGTTCATTAAGTT
>Ga0228710_1000819_pt1 | contig 43215 bp, 32 predicted proteins | sample MedpolnodulmetaG_FD_177995 | JGI IMG/M metagenome (GOLD analysis project Ga0228710, IMG submission 177995) | Root nodule microbial communities from Medicago polymorpha collected in Santa Monica, California, United States - pink nodules | ecosystem: Host-associated > Plants > Roots > Nodule... | reverse complement strand
AATATAATAATTTGCAATTGAAGTAAAATAATTCTAAAAGGAAATAATATTTAAATAAAACTAAATCAAATCTAAATAAAATAGACTCAAATAACATATTAAAAACACTAATTTATTGACTCATCAGTCACTAACTTTTTTCTTTTGCTGATTGCAGAATTTGGGCTTTCAAAAACCTCAACAAAAGGTGGAATGGAGTTGTTGGTACTAGGTGGAAAACAACATTCATGACTACTTGTTGGCATTTGTGAACTTGTAGAAACAAATCAATTTTCAAAGAAGGATTCTAAAGACCAACTAACCCAATCTTTGTTATCCAAAATTTCATTAGTGTTATAGAAGAAAGTTCTCAAAATCATTTGTTAGTCAATCCCCAACATAAGGAAACTATGTTTATTGGTTGGAAGAGACCAAATGATAATTGGGTGAAGCTTAATCGTGACGGAGCTTGTAAAAGCAATAGAGAGATTGCGGGATGTGGAAGGCTTCTTTGCAATTCATATGGTCTCCATGGCTTAAAGGATTTAGTCGAAAAAATTGGAGCTTGTGATGCATTTCATTCAAAGATGAAGGGTCTATATCCGAGACTTGATATGGCTTGAAAAGAAGGTCTATCTCACCTAATTGTTGAAAGTGACTTGAAAGTGCTTATTGACATGGTTACCAAACATTGCAAGATCAATGGAACCACCCCTTCATTAATTCGACATATTCCACAACTTTTTCAGCGAAACTGGCATATAGGTTATTCACACCTGACGCGAAGGCAACAAATGTGCTGATCGGCTAGCAAATTTTAGTTTCTCTTTGAATTCTGACACCTCCTAGAGAGCTTCAAAAGCTCATTTTTTATGATATTGTTGGGCCCTAATTCCTAAAAATCTACATTTAGCCTCTTAGTTTTTTGTTTTTTCTTTTATTTTAGACCTTTGGCCTCTCTTGTACCAAGAAAAACGGAAGGAAACTTCTTTTTAGGAAGGTTGTTACGTTTTTTTAATTATAACATTCATTCTCTACATTTAATTTTTCCACGTACCCAAAATCAAGTAATATACTCCCTCTGGAAATGACTACTTTCCTCTTAGTAAGAGAAATGATATTTAAACATCTATTTTATGACAACTTTCTCTTTCATACTCACATTATTTTTTACTTTATCTCTATGTTGCTTTGATTTTCGTACAACTACATACTATTTCTTTGTAAACTATGGTTGGTCCATAAGTTGTCAACTAAATTGTTTGTTCAAATAACACTTCCCTTTTACTAATGTGATTGTTCTCAAAATATTATATGAATACAATTTATTTAAAGGAGATAGATTTGAAAATATTAAAGAAATAAGAATACATCATTTGTTCTCTAAAAAAGGAAATGTTAACAAGTGATCTACGTTAAGAAGTTTAAAATGGACCTTAGAAAAAGGAAATGCTTACAAGTGTTCTAAGGGTATTGGTTAAAAAGTTTAAAATGAAAATTTTATCTTAGAAATTGTGCATTCAACATATTGAAACAACAAAAAGTAATTTTTTCTTCCTTAAAAAAAAAAAGGTGCATGATTTTGATGATCTAGTGGTGCGAACGTTTTCAATGACTCTCAATTTAAGTGTTTATGCAAACTTTATTATACAAAATGTGTCGCAGCAAAATGAATAAATACTTAAAATGATTTGTTGTGAAAAGTTATTTAAACCAATTGTTTATTGGAACATTTTGTTTTTGTTTATAAAATCTCTTTAAGAAAATTATAATAAAAAGATGAAACACCGTAAAAATCATTTAAAAAATTGTAATAATAGGCCTCATTTCATTTGTGCGGATTATATAGATCACTTAGACTTTGTTTATGAGTTTGGAGGAGAAGAGATGAGAGAATTTCGTACGGACTACATGGATCACTTAGACTTTATTTATGAGTTTGGAGGAGCAAGTGGAAGTAACAAGACTTTCTGATGACAAGACTTAGGTTGTTTATTTTTCTTCGTAATTCAATTTATTTATTTTTTAATTTGGAGAAACTCAAAATTTAAAATTTATCAAATCATAAAGATTTATTTATCTTTATGTTTCTCTATTTTTTTTCCACCGTTCTGTTTCCTCTATCTCCAAACTTTCAAACAAAAACATAATATAACTATATAAGTTGAAATCATGCAACTTGCAAGTGAATATTATTCTAATTTCATAGCAAAATCCAGTACATACATATGATAAGATGCTTCACGTGGGATCACGTTGTTTACATAATTTAATTTGGTAACATAACATGACCTTCAAGCTATGATGCAAGGACACAGACACGTCGGCACAGATAAAATTTTGAGAAAATGAGATGATTCAATCACAAGTGTCGATGTGGTGTTGGTGTTGATGTGGTGTTGGTGTCGAACACGATACGTGTCGGATATTGGGGCACGCCTTCAATCAAAAGTGTCCGTGCAACAATGCCTTCAAGTTTCCGAGACAGACCCAATTCTTGCCTTGGAAACATGTGTCACGAATCGACGAGCAGATTGTTCATCCCAGTGGTTTACCTGATTGCTGTAATTACTTTCAATATCATGGAATCTATCCCAAAGCATAAATCCTCCACAGCTATAGGTATAGCAAGTATCTTCAATGTGAGGAAGAACCTAAGAAATGAGATCATTTGGTGATATATAACCACCACCAGGAGCTGCATCAGGTGCTGCTGGTAGTCCCCAGAAAAGGATACTAAGTTCTGGTGGAACCGACGACGTCCAAGCATCCCATGATTGTAAGAGCGGTGTAGCATCGGCATTTGTTTGATCATACTGACATGAAGGGTTATTGTAGAATTTGACAAATATATAATTAAACAAGCCAGTTTTGATAGCTTTGTCAAGGTAGTAATCTGGAATAGAACATTGGGGTGTAGCAGCCAAGAAAAAGTACCTGTAAGGGATATAATGTTGACTTGTTAGTCCAGGGTTGATGAGTCAAAAAATGGACCTAAAGTTATATTTCCACCCATGATATAAACCCTAAGGAAGTACATAATTCAGTACTCCTATGAATAGTTTTTCTCATTTAGTAATTTTTTTTTCTTTTGTTATTTTGAAATACCAATTAAGCTTTAACTACTTTATTTTCAGTAATGAAAGTACCATTCATAAGAATGTTTTTGTAAATGAAATTCATCATTTTACAATATAATTTAGCGCATTCAATAGTTTTCACAGAAGTATGCATAATCTTTGTTAGATGATAACGTAATGAGCTATGTTATTGTGCCTGTTAGTTTAAAGTTCATTAGATTTTATATATATTCTCTAGTATCCTTTTATAATGTTAAACTATTAATATTCTATAAAACCCTAGCCTCTGTTGTTATTATTCTCTCTTTCTTTATTTTGTATTTGTGTCGTTAACAATCTTAATACACCTAATATGAGATTAAAAAAGTACAAATTTGATATTCAAAAAGAGAAGTAATAAACGTACGATGATGTTGTCTCTCTATAATTGTCAAGATGCCTAACAAGATCATCCCAATAAAGATTTGTACCTCCTTCAATGTTAAAATTAATACCACTTAAGGTAACATCTCCAAGTGGACCAACTTGTTTTTTTTTCTTTTTTTCACTAGGAAGTGTAAGGATAATCAGCAAAATTTTTAGCATCGTCTGATGAGCTAAGGGAGTAAGTTCCGGAAGGACCTCCAATGGAAAGGTAAACTTCAATAACATTATTTTGACAGTGGTTGATTTCGGATTCGAGTTGTGTACAAGAACTTCCACCACAATGATCAGTGAAGTTCAAACTTGGGGTTCTTCCTTCTCCAAAGACATCAAGGAACCCTAAGAGTACAATCTCGTAAAGACCAGTGTCACATGCTGCTTTCAAGGTGCCTTCTGCTGTGTTTTGGCCCCAGTAGATGGTAATCCAATCACATGATGATGGTGTGATAGTGAAGGAGAATATTGTTAAGATTAACAAAAGGATCATTGCTTGCCTTTTGGAACTCATATTGTGCTTTGTGTTTAGCTAGTTTGATTATTTTAGATCCATTGATCAACCCTTTATACAGGTCTAGATAAGGTTATGTGTACCATATTAGACTTCATTATTCTAATAAGAAATGTTTATCGAATGTGTAAATAAAAAATATTGAATAACTTTTTTAATTTAGTCCAGCCCACCTAAGTAGATTCTTTGGGATACGTTTTTTAGTGAATAGGCATTTTGTGTCATATTAAAATTTGCACATGCAGTTTAATTTCGTCCTAAATTATTCGAAATAGCCAAAAAATGTCTTTGAATTTTACAATTATCAATCAATTTTATCCCTTTGTCAAGTTGAATCGTTAACCGTGATGACGTCAACGAGGCCAACCAGAAAAATGCACATTCGGGGTCAAGGCTTGAAAGTTCATAGGATTTTATCCGACTAAAAGAGGAATCGAGGTGTACCCTAACAAATGTGATGTTGTCCTCAATATGGAGATGCCCACCTTAAAGGAGCTCATCCTCATAAGAGAGATTGGGTCAAATCAGAGCCCTGTGTATTTATGCTGAAAGGTGTTGGCTGGACCAGAAATACAATACCAAAGGATTTAAAAGATAGCCCTAACATTAATCATGGCGTCCACGAAGTTGAGAAGATACTTTCTAGTGCACAAGAAGAAAAGCAATATGATAACTGGAAAAGCAAGATGATGAAATAGCAAACCATGTGATGCATGGATAGATAAATAGGTTGTATATCTATGGAGTTTTGGACCAAACCACCCCCCAGTCTTGCTGATCGTTCTGTTTCCTACCCTTATGGAGTTTTGGAAGATGTATTAGTGAAAGTGAATGATTTATTGTCCATGCTGATTTTGTTATTCTGGATATGGAGGAAGATGAGGAAGTTCCTTTGTTATTAAGGAGACCTTTTCTAGGTAGGTGTGTGTGTGTGAGGATATTGTCTTGGGTTAAATGAGAAATTTTGTGTCTAAAAAGGGAGAATGGAGGCCTGGGGGTTAGGAGGATGTAGGAGTTTAATTTATCTTTATTTGATAAATGAGTGTGGAGGATGTTGGAGGAGAACGAAAGTATGTGGTATAATGTGTTGGTAGAGGAGAGGGTTCAGTGTAGTGGCAATGCTTGCATCACATTCGAATGAGGGGTGGTTTGTTAGATGATAGGTTGTTGTAGGATAATATTATTAGACATGTGGCGGACGAGTCTTCTACTTTGTTTTGGAAGGACCCATTGTAACACCCTAAACCCTTAAAGCGATAAATTACGCAAATAATGCAAACCATGTAAAGGATTTAGATGCTACTTCTTCTATAAGTTCAAAACATGTATAAATATTTTTTCTCAAAACATCGCAGCGGAAAATAATGTCAAAACATCTCAACAACAACTACATAAAATCTCCAAAGTAGCCATGTCAATAATCATAATACATCTCCATAATAAATCTGACATCTCAACATACTCATGCACGCTGTCTACCCATTCATAAGAATAAGGCAGGCGGTCAATCAAATAACCACCAGGGGTTAATTCACAATTCATAATTAAAGCATAATTTAATTTCACATGATTAATAAACTCAACATCTTCATAAACCATTAAGTATACAAGCACAATCAAGAAATGCATACAATTCACCTTTTTCAAGCATTCACGACAATCACCAAAAAATCACCAATGCACATATGCACTGATTCACATATCCAAGTAAGACTCGACTCATCAATTAATTAATGCATGCAATGTTTTAGACTCATCAAGATGCATGTGGTACCATTAGGATTTTGGAGATAATTTTACCCTTAATGAATCCACCAACATAATAAACATCACCAGTTATGTTTTGCAAAAGCTATGTAATAAACATCACCAATTACATTCTTCAAATCACCTTAAAATGACTATGAATGCATGAACTTCAAGTAAGGATTCGACAATGCATAACTCACCAACATATATACATCACCAATTATGTTTTTCACCAACATTTGCGTTATCAAATACTTACATCATACAATCAACAAGTCATCATCAATTCATCCATTTATAATCACCAAAGGAATCATCATCATAATCATCATCAACAACAATCACCTCAAAGAAACAAGAAGATTTCAAATTCATATTTCCCTTAAAAGACAGACATCTATCCACATTATGACATTCATCATATTAAAAACCAATCATCATCAATTCTCATTCACATTCTATCATACTAGCATGAATTCAAAGTCTCTTACAAGTTATCCGACCATAAAGTATTAATTTGACAAAGTTCGTCTATGTTTATAAACACTAGCATTTTCCGATTATTCCACCAAAATCGAAGTAACCAAGTTCAAATGCCTCAACCAAGTACATACACAATTCACATATGAGTGCAGTAGCATATACATATACGTATCATAGGCCAATTCTGATTAATTCCAAAATTCACCTAAGTTCATCTCATTTTATCATTTTTCAAAAGAATTCCATTTTCAAAGCAAAACCAAGTTAAAGCTCCAGTAAACCAACCATCCACAATCATATTTAAAAATCATTATTACAGTAAACAACCTTAACCCCACCATTTTCATTAGTGAAAAACGATTTTCGGAAAATCCGTGTTCTTAAACATTTTTCAAAAGTATTGATTCGATTCACAAAATCAAGTTCAATCCAATTCATTTGATGTTTCAAAAGGTTTAGAAAGCTTGACAACATTTAAATTCATTAAAAAAATCAGTTTGGAACAGTCCGGATCAATTCCTGAGTGCCCGGAACACCCAAAACATGGGGTTCTATCCTGTGCAACTCGCCACATCGAGCTACAACTCGCCTAGCGAGTTACACCAGAACAGGTCCCCTGTTCTTGGTTGTTCCCTCTCGAGAACTCTCCAATTTTCACCCCAAAATCCCGTTTTTGATCCCCTTTGACCTAAATTCGTCCCCAAAACTTGTTCATTAGTTTATATACATCAAAAGGCAATCAAAACAACAATAAACATGGAATCATAACATCAACTCTCCTCAAAATCATCATTATGTTCATTTTTCAACAAAACCCTCAATTTTCTCATTTTTCATTCAAACCTCAAAAACAACCACACCAATTCAAACCCCATCAACATACAAACATGTATAAACATTTGTGAAGTGAATTCAAATATGTTTCAACAATAATCACTCACCAATTCATGATTTACACTCAATTAAGCAAAAATCATCAAAACAACTTATCAACAACAACAACTATGAAGTTTAAGCACATAACACAACAATTTCATGAAGTTTATCATACCCAAAAATTCACATGAATTAGGAGCACGAAATTCATCATAAAAAAGTCAGAAAAAGTCACAATTAACATAAAAACTCTTAAACCTATAATTGAAAATAGAAGATTATGACTTAATTGATGAAAAGGATCTATCCCTCTTACCTCTAGCTTCACAAATCCTAGCTTAGGATTCACTTTAACTCCTAGCTCTTCAAACCCCAAGCTCTCTTTAGCTCCGTCTTCTTTCCTCTTGATCCACTTTCTCTCTACCTCTTATGGTTTTGTGAAATGAAATAATGAGTGGTTTGACCTAATTTCTCACAAGAGTTATGCTTATATAGTCACCTCATAATTGGGCTAGGTTTCTAATTGTCTTAATGAGCTTAACATTCTTACCAACTAATTTTCAAAAGTTACTACTCACTTATACCGTCAAAATAACAAATAATTACCGTCTCTAAATAATTACCCAAACTCTCTAGTAACTTAGTAAAAATAACTATTCCCACTTAATGTTCTAATAAAAAGACTAATTTACCCTTTCTCACAAAATGACCAAAATACCCATGAGTCTAAAATGACTAAAATACCCTTCTAGGCCAAAAATTCATTAATCTCGAATTAAATATACACAAAGGCAAATAATCACACACAAACGCATATAAACACACATAATAAATAATTAAAATGATTGTAGCGAAAAACGGGCTGTTACACCCATGGTTAGATGATGTATCTTTTGATGTTAGATATGCTAGGCTATTTGATCTTGGTTTGATGATGATTCAAAAGAAAAACAAGATGATGAAATAGCAAACTATGTGATGGCTTTTACCAGGTGGTATGAATCTTATGTGTCTTATGAAGAACTTGTTGATTCATACAAGAAGGTGTGTGTTAAATCTGAAGAGATTTGTCAAGTTGGAGAAAATCAAAAGAAAATCATTGCCAATCTTCGCTTTGAAAAAGAAAAGCCTATATCAACCATCTCTGCTCTGCAAAATGAGGTAACCTTGTTAACTTTCAAGCTTGATAACATGACATAATCAGTTAAAATGTTGAATAATGGTTTAAATATGTTAGATGATATTCTGCAAGATGGAAAGGGGTCTGGAAACTTAAAAGATGTAGGTTTTAATTAACAATCCCTATAGAAACAAGGTAGAACCTCTATAACTAAATTTGTCCTTCCTGAAAGTAAATCTGAGTTTGCAATGTCGGACTAAATGTTACAACATCCTGTCCAACATCTGAAACCCATAGCTAGAAGTAAGTTTTTACCTTGGAAATGTCATTATTGTGGGAGGTATGATCACATAAAACACTAATGTCATAGATTGTATGGATACCCTCAGCATTAAGTTCAGCCTAATGTAAACCAAGAAAAGATTCAAACTAGAAAAGAGTGAACACCCAAGGTTATTAGTACTAGTCTTATAGCTCAAGAGTTTCTTAGAGTCTCCTCAAGAGAAGACTGGTATGTTGATAGCGGATGTACTAGACATATGACATGAGTCAATAAATATCTAGTTGACAATTGACATAAAAACTTACTCTACTAGTTATGTTACTTTTGGCGATGGAGCTAAAGGCGAAATGAATGGAGTTGGTAAGCTAGTCTGCCATGGTTTACCAAGGCTTGATGATGTGTTACTTGTGAAAGGTTTGAAAGCCAACCTAATATGTATCAGTCAGTTATGTGATCAAGGGTTGAAAGTCAACTTCACTAAGTCTGAATGTGTGGTTTCTGATGTCAAAGATAATGTGCTAATGAGAGGTGTGAGATCCAAAGAAAAATTGTTATATGTGGGTTCCTCAAGATAAAGTTTATTCTTCCACTTGCTTAATGACTAAAGAAGATGAAGTCAAGCTGTGGCACCAAAAACTTGGGCATCTTAATCTCAAAGGCATGAAGAAGGTCACTTCTGAAGAAGGCATCAGGGGGTTATCTAAGCTAACAATAGAGGAAGGAAAAAATTAAAGTGAGTATCAAATTGCAAAGCAAACCAAGATGTCCCACAAGAAGCTGTAACATCTTACCACCTCATGTAGTATATGTCTTTTGTTTGGGTGAAGCCCTTTGCCACTAATCTAGCCTTATATCTTTCCACAAAGCCATTAGCATGTAATTTTACCTTGAACATCCATTTAAATCCTATAATTTTCTTTTGTGGAGGTAGTTTTGCTAGACTCCAGGTATTGTTTTTCACTAGAGAAGTTAACTAACCTTGGATAGCTAACCTTCAATGTTCATCACTCATGGCCTCCTCATAGGATGAGGGTTCAAATATAACAGGTTAAGAATGTAGTGTTTATGTGTGGTAGATAAGTTATTATAAGATAAATGATTAGAAAGAGGATACTTACTACTAGATGGTGATGATAGTGGATCATCATGAAGTGAAGAATGGATTGTATTAGTGAGAGATGCACAATGATAATCTTGCAAATATGTGGGTGGTTGAACATTTCTAGTAGATTTTCATCAATGAAGTTTATCTTATAGTTTTCACATGGTATCATAGCCCTGTAATGGGGTTCTGCCATGATTGTTGCGCTTGTTTTTTTACTCCACAACTCTGAAATTCTTTCATCTTTCTTCTACTTTCTAAACAATTGTGTTTATGTTTTTCTCTTTCTTGATTCATAGTTGAATCAATTTCTCTCTTTTTCATCTTTCTTGCAGATTCACATTGAATCTCTGTGTTTTCTATCTTCTTCTTCCTTTGTTTCTCAAATTCTTTGTGCATCATATCTACGGATAACACTGCAGGAAGCGTTAATGGTGGCCATCTTTCTTCTCAACAAAAGTGATATCAAAATGATACGTTGAATCCCTATTTCTTGCACCCAAACAAAAATCCCAGTCTCGTTCTTGCTACTCCGCTGTTGAATGGCACAAATTACCATTCATGGTCTAGCTCCATCACTGTTTCTCTTCGCTCTCATACCATGTGAAAACTGAAAGATAAACTCCTTTGATGGAGAGAAAAAGCTTAAGAGAGAAGAAATTTTTATTCTAATTATGATATTTCACACAAATCGGAACTGTTACAAGTAGTACTTGAAGAGTATATATAAAACTTGTAACCCTATAATTTTCAACTAACTCTAGTTACTTCTCTAACTAACTATGATTAGAAATCAGTTACATGAGGTTAACGCAAGCCAGCTAACTTACTAACTCTTCTCTATACTAACTTCATTATCTTTTCATAACCATTTTTTGAAAACTTGTGGTTCTGAAAAAGAGCAAAGCAAAGTGAGTAGGATTTGAAAAAAATTTCACTTGTTTTTACATTGTGGATTTGCAACTTATATTTGATATGAAGTGTTTCGCGGGTTGGAGTTTGTCCATATTTTAACACTAGATTTACATTACTACCTTTTCAGAAGTTTTTGCAGTTTTTGCTAAGCATTGGTGGGTTTATTTGTTTGCTCGTTTTGTCTTTGAGTCTGCCTTAATGTCGCCCCCTATTTCCTATTGGTTGTGCCATACAGTGGTGTTTGGGTTTGATATTTGGGGATGGTGGCAGGGGCGGACCTGGATTCAGAATATCACTGGGGCACAATTTTTTTATCAAATAATTAAATAATAGTAAATATAATAAGAATTTATATTAAACATAGTTGTAGCAACCAAAATTACAAAGATAATTCTCTATTTTTCATTTGTTGAAAATGAGCTAAAATTACATCATTACTAATTGTTTTAAGAACATCTCTTTCTATATACGTTACAAGACAATTATTTAACCATTGATCACCCATCTTGTTAATTAGTCGAGTCTTCACGTATTTCATAGTTGAGAAAACGCGTTAAACACTTGCAGTTGCCACCAGCAAAATCAGAGCTAACTTCAAGGGCTTGTATACAAAATCAAAGGTAGTGCTCTTGTTTGTTTTCACAAGCTTTGCACAAAGGTCTGAAAGTCCTTTCAAATTTGCAAAATTGGTATCACCTCGGACGTTTCTAACATAATTCCGAAGTTGATGGTGCACCACCTCTTCCGACACGTCCTTAAAATCATTTGGATAAAGCTCGACCAGCCGTTGGAGATTCTTTTCAGGATGTAAATAACATAAAACAAAGGGTTATTATACACCTAGCACAAAGTGGAAGCAAGCAAGTGAAGGTAGCTTTTAGGCTTCAAGAAAAATAAATAAAAAAAAATAGGAAAGACACTGTAAATGGAAGAAACAACGTTTGGCTTGGCAAATGGCAATTGGCATGATATGAAGCATAACAATTAACAATTATTGATAATTATATCTCTTAAATCTCAATCAAAACATGAATAATTTTCTACCATTTATACTTGTTAAAAAGAAGTAAAAAGAGAGATGACCTAGAAAATAGGGATGTTGGTGATGATGACTGGTGTGGTGGACTGGTGGTGCGTCACCGTCAGTGGTGGGCTGGTCATTGGTGGCCGACTGTGGGTGGTGGTGCTGAATTTGAAGAATGGTGGTTTTGGGATTTTGGTGTGTGTGAGTGGTGACTGAAACTGAAAGAAGTGGAAAGAACAAAATAGAAACGCACATTTTGATTTTGTTTACTTCGGCATAAATTTTTTATTTTTAAATTGGGTTGGACTGGTGTGGCACTTGCCACAGCAGGCTCAGTCCAGGTCCACCCCAGGATGGTGGTGTTTATGGCAGATTGGAACATTGTGTTTGGTTCCTTTTTCTTCTACCATTTTATATTCATGCTTGTTCGGTTTTGAGCTTGGGTTTGAGTTTTTGAAATAAAAGTTAACCGTTCAAAAAAAAATACCTAACTCGAGTTCAGGGGAGGAGCCACCCCCCAGCTAGCCTGGGCACTAGCCCAGGCTCAGCTCCAACTTTCTTTGTCGCAATCCCTGCCATTACTAGAACTTTAAGCTTTTCCTGCGGATTTTTGTGTAAATTCCGCAGGAAACACATTTCCTACAGATTTTGCCAAGGATTTAGGTTCCCAGGTGAGATAATACCTTAGGATTTTAGGATCCGCATGAAAGATATATCCGTAGGAAATGTGAAATTATTTGTAGGAAGGAAGTAATGTTTTGCGATAAATTTTTTGCTCAGGCTCTATAAAATTCATAGCTCCGCCACTCGAGTTCACATTACAAAACATATTTTGTTGTGGAAATGTTTTACGCAAAAACTTACAAAAATCTAGCTGTGATTATATATAGCTAATACATTTGTGTGAATTTACATAGACTAGTAAGAATATCTTGTCAAGAAGAAGAAAAAAAAAAGACTAGTAGAAATATAAGTTGAAATCGCGCAAGTGAATATTATTCAAATTTTAGAGTGCCTTCGGGTACATACATAGATAGGATGCTTTGATTCCCGCGGGTTACATCAAAACCAAGGGAATCAAAGTGTAACTAGGTACATAATATGCATAAAGGCACTTAAAATAAAAAGTGATCCTCATCATTTTTTTTCTTAATCTAACGATATGTAACCATCATAAAGTTGGTCGTAGAGGATCCGAGTTCTCTCTTATTCCATACTCATACACATATATAGTGAACTATGCGATCACTATCAATTTATAATATGATTTAATTCGGAAACATGGAGTTCAAAGCTGCCGAGATAGATCCAACTATTGCCTCGGAAACTTGTGTCACAAATCGAAGAACAGATCGTTTAACATACTCCTTTATCTGATTGCTGTAATCATTTCCAACATCATGAAATCTATCCCAAAGCATAATTCCTCCATAGTTTGAAGTTGGTTTAATGAAAGGAAGAACCTTAGAAATGAGATCATCTGGTGGGATATAACCACCACTAGGAGCTGCATCAGGTGCTGCTGGTAGTCCCATGAAAACGGTATTATTTGGTAGAGCTAAAGATGTCCAATCATTCCATGATTGTAAGAGCAATGTAGCATCTGAGTTTATTAGATCATATTGACATGGAGGGTTATTGTAGAATTGGACAAGTATATAATCAAACAAGCCAGTTTTGATAGCTTTGTCAAGGTAGTGATCTGGCATAAAACATTGGGGTGCAGAAGCCAAGTAAAAGTACCTGCAAGAGATAAAAGATTGATTTTAGTTAGGGTGTAGGCAAAGAAGGATTCAAAAATATATTGAAGGGAAAGCTATTTCTTTTATGATAAATATTATACGAGTCAAACTAACAAGTGCTTTTAGGACACATTTTAATGATACAGAAAAGGAAACAATTGATAAGTTTTATATATAAAAAGTTTCGCTTCAACTTCTTAACAAGATCATTTTTTAGCATGCATCATATAAAATCAAATCATCATATGTATTTATTTTATCTCAAACCACTATTTGTTTCCTAAATTAAGAGCATAAAAACAACAAAGAAAATACAAGACATCCAAACTAAGTTGGCGCCCCTTATTAGGCATGACAATGGAGCAAAGTGGGGATGAGTTTTACCTTCCCCGTTTCCATACCATACTCTCAAATGCTTACCTGTTACCCTACGCATACCAAATAGGGATGAGAAATCAAATCTCATCCCCATCCACGACAGATTCGGGTATCCCCGTCACATCCTCATCTCCGCAATGGATAAAAAATTTAATAAAAAAATAAGCATTTTTCAGCCTCGGGCTCAATGTTGTAATGCATTATCCAGCAAAGAGATGATGATGATCGATGACTAGGTTATGAGGAAGAGAGAGACCGAGGGTGTGAAATGTGGAAGGAGAAGAGAGAGAACTTAGAGAAGTGAGTGTCGTCTAAAAGATTGAGACTTTGATTGTGTGAGTGAAATGATTTAGGGTTGGAGTTTCTATTTATATAAAAAAGATAATAAATTGATTTTTTACGTTCGAGACGGGTTTGGGTATGGATTAGGGGTGGGTACTAATATGTCCATTACCGGTCTCATAACCGTGTTTTGAAATCGGAGAAAACTCAAAACCAGTCAAAGCAGAAAAAACCCGTCAATTTAAATTTGGTACATGCGGGCACGCACGTGTATGGGCTTTGTTGCCATATTTACCCCTTATTTCAAACCACTACTAACCACCATTAATAAAAATATTTTTCTGAAATTAAACTCATTTTTATCTTAAGATTTTGTGCACTCAATGATTCTCTTAAGAAATGTACATAATCTTAAAAATACATAATATGAGACAGACAAACTACTAGTACTAACATGCTAAAACTTCTCATTCAAAAAATATTACCTGTTTTGTTGTCTTAGATTGTCAAGATCCTTAGCAAGGTCATCCCAGTGAAGATTTGTACCTCCTTCAATGTCAAAATCAATACCATCTAAGGTAACACTTCCAAGTGGACCAAATTGACCACTAAGAAAGTTAGTATAGAGGTAATCGGCAACATTTTTAGCATCATCTGGTGAGCTAAGAGAGTAGGATCCAGATGCACCTCCGATCGAAAGTAAAACTTTGATCCCTTTTTGTTGACAGTGTTTTATTTCGGGTTCGAGTTTTGTACAAGGGCTCCAGTCACCACAATGGCCTGCAAAGTTCCAACTTGGGACTGTTCCTCCTCCAAAGTTATTGAGGAAAGCTAAGAGTACAATCTCGTAATTACCAGTGTCACATGTTGATGTCAAGTTGCCATCTCCTAGGTTTTGGCCCCAGTAGACAGCAATGCCACCACTTGATGATGCTTTGATAGTGAAGGGAAATGTATATATTGTTAAGACTAATAAAAGGATCAATGTTTGCCTTTTTGTATCCATATTATGCTTTGTGTTTAGCTAGTTTGATTACTTTTGATCGATTGAGCAATCCTTTTATAAGGTCTCTGATAAGGTTATGTACGTTTATTTTATTGTATAAAATAAATTTTATTCTAATTGTAAATAAAAACTACTGGTAAATATTGAGTAACTTAGCATGCAGCCCACCAAAATAGACTTTTTGGGACACGTTGTTTTTCTTTCTTTCTAAAATTGAAACTTTCCATGACTATATCACGGGATCATATCCTACTTTCTTCAATCAAAGACATGTGATAAACTAATAATTAACCATATTAATTTCAACAAAGAAGGTAAGGATACCCTAATCGTCATTAAGTTCTGAATCAAAGAACCTAATCTTGCATTGCGCATCAGTTAAAAAACCTATAATCACTTTATCTTTTTTACCGTTGATTACTAAGTTGAATGAAAATCCATGTGAAGACTTCAAAAAAATTCATGAGGTTTCTTGCTTGCTGAATTACATGATTTATGAATAAAAGACTCAAAACAACTATAAAATTATCTGATTTAGGAAGAAACCAGACTACAGGGCTTGATTTTTAAATATATAAACCATAAAATACTAGACCTACGTCAACTATTCCCTCGATGTTTACCATTTCAAATAGTGTACATGGCAGCCCCTTATTAAAATATTTTTCTCGTTTTTAATGTTCGTTTTAGTTATAGAATTAAATAAAAATAAAAAAACATATTTTAATTTTAAACTCAAATAAAAAAAAATACAAATTCTACTAATCTGTTTATATTTTTTGGTAGTGGCTGAAGTTTGAATCATGAATTTTGCATATATTATGTATTGTTCTGGCCAACGCAGGTAAGTTCATGAGGACAAAATTCTCCATAATATAAAACAAATTATTCTTTTTTTACAAGTGGAGTATTAAAAAAAGGGTCATGCTTCCTTTAAAAAAAAAAGGTCCTGTTAACCGGTGTCCTTGGGGCACTGGTTAAGCATACCATAAAAGAAAATTGTTTTTGACTTTATTATAAATTAATTACACAATTTTAATGCATTAACTACTATATAATTTACTGTTTCATATCCTTAATCAGTGCCTTAAGGGCACCGGTTAGTATTTCCCTTAAAAAAAAATCATTTTTAACCAGCTTCTTTTTAATCCTAATAACGTGTAGTTCTTTAATTGGTTGTTCTAACTTCGAAGAGTGATTAGTGGGATTTGCACCTATCGAAATTTTCTCTCACGTTTGATCCCTATCGTCGAGTCACTAATATAGAGACAGCTAGTAACATGCAGTAATAGTTTATGATTTTCTTTTCTTTTTGAAAAACAAATAATAGTAATTTATGATCCGCGTTTTACACGATGATTTTGTGATTTAAAAGAGTGTAGTTGTCCACTAGTTCTAGTTCAATACATAGAAATATTGAAATTGTTAGATCATATATTGTTACTAGATTTCAGCTTCTCTACTTGTTGGGGTTTCTAATTTTCAAAATCTAAAACACGATCCAACTAGGGTCCTTTTGTTTTAGTTTTTTCTTTTTTTTTTAATTAGATTTTTATAGTGCAATAGTTTTTTGCTACAATTTTTTTAATAAAGAAATTTTTAAGGAAAGTTTCAAATGAAATATTTGTTTGAATAATTTATCTTAAAATGTAATACTAAGTATTTCATCATTTTGTTATAATTTTTTTTATACTAAAATTTTGAAAAAATCACCAAAGAAAAAGTTATTTCAAATAGCTTTTCATAAAAAATCATTTTTTAACGATGTCACTTTGAAAAAATATGTGATTTTTACTATGTAAAATCTCTAACAATGAATATTTAAACTAGTAAATGTCAAAATTTCATTTTTAACTTATGCTAAATGAGTTTGAAATAACTTCTACTACTTTTGAGTAAATTTCTAAAAAAATCCATTTTTAGAAATACAAAGAAAAATCTATTTTTTTTAAATCTAAAACAAACGGGCTCTAAGGCTTTGTATGGGAGTTTGGAAGACAGGGGAAGGGAGAGAGCTTTGGGTGGTGGAAAATAAAGGGAAAAATAAGAAATTTTTCATATTTTGTGAAAGAGGAATTGTTTAGAGAATGACAAATTAACACTTATAACTAATATATTTCTAATTTTAAGAATGCTATAGCAACATAGATTAAATTTAAAAAAGTTCTTATAAACCCTCCAAAACCTCTCAACACTCTCCTCCAATACAATTTTTGAGTTCCTCAAATAAGGAGGGTTTTGTTTTATGAAGAAAAACTAACCCCCCGAAACCCTCCCCTCCCAATGTCTTCTATTTCTTCCGGGTTACTCCTTCTTTATTTCCAAATCCGTCCCCTTCCTTGTTGGTGATTTCCAAAATAATGGAATCACTTTAGAACCAAAAGTTGTAACTCTTCACCAAAAGTTTGACAGTTTTTATAGGAATCATTCATATACATTGGAGCAATATTATTTATCGATAGATAATGAACCATAACATTGATTCAAGTCAAAAATTTGATATATATGATCATAAACTTTGACAAAGGGGTGCTTTCTCTCATGTGAAGGGTCATATAATCCACTATAAATGTTTGACATTTGGGCATCAATTTGGACACAAATTTTGTTACATTAACAACATAATTCTCCCTCATTCGCTTACTCTAAATCATCCATCATTTCTCTAATACAAGAGTGAATTGCTTGAACCATAAATCTGTAAAATATTGTTAAGAGATACGCTTGGTGTGATTGTGCAATACACATCATGGAACTCATAGTATCATGAAGGGGATTCATTGGTCATTCTTATTGCATTCAATATACAATTATTTTTGGGGGCGAATCGAACCTAAAGGTTAGTGCGGCAACCCCATACGCTTTGAGTTTTACGTGCATAACCATTAAACTTTTCAGATTTCAAGTGCAGCAACCTCTTCCCAACAATCAAGTGATATAACAATCTTTAGGTTCGATTTCTATGGTTGCTTCATTGAAAGAAATGACTTCTAACTTTGTTAAGTTGGAAAAGTTTGATGGGGAAAACTTCATCTGCTGGTAGAAGAAGCTGAAGTTTCTTCTTACAACGCTGAAAATGGCATACGTTCTTAACTTGGCAAGGCCTAAGGAGAAGGATGATGAAGCCATTGTTGAGACAAGAGACAGACAGAAATGGGACAACGATGATTACATCTGGCAAAGATTTCCATAATTGGCAAACATCCTCCTTCATGGAAAGATTTCAAACGATCCATGAAGCATAAGAAGGAAGACATTTCTCTTGAGAAACTTGGCAAACACCTTTGTTTAGAAGAAGAATAGTGAAAACAAGAAGGTGTTAAGAATCATGTTACTTAAGAGAAGGTTCTTGTTACGGAAGAAGGAAATTCAAGCAAAACTTTAAAAAAAAAAATGATGACAATAAAAAGAAAAAGAAAGCTAAATGTTATTTTTGTGGGAAAGAATGACACTTTAATAATAAGTGCAGTTTCTTTAAAAAGAAGAACAAAGAGAAGAATTCAAGTGCAACAAATGATGATCTTGTTGCAGTCATTTCTGAAATCAACATGATTGAAGATGTTGATTCTTGGTGAATAAACTCTGGTGCTACTCGCCATGCGTGCAAAAACAAGGAAATGTTGAAGACCATCAATGAAGATGAGAGTGTTTTGTACATGGGAAATGCTTCAACTGTGCAAGTCCAAGGAAAAGAGACCATAGAGACTGAATTCCCTTCTAGAAAGACACTTACTCTTAAAGATGTATTTTATGTTCCTGAAGTTAGGAAGAACTTGATTTTTGTACCATTACTTAATAAGAATGGGTTTAAATCTGTATTTGAAGGAGATAAATTTATCCTCTCAAAGGGGGGTGTGTTTGTAGGAAAGGGATATTTGTGTGAGAATATGCTCAAATGTAATATTGCAAATATTAATAGTAATGATATGATTTCTGCCTATATTGTTGAATCTTGTGATTTATGCCATATGCAATTAGGACATGTTAATTTTAGAAAATAGGAGGATATTATTAAATTAAATCTAATTTCTAATCTTGATAAAAACTTTGATTCATGTACTACTTGCATGTTGACTAAAATTATAAGTCAACCTTTTAAAAGTGTTAAAACAAGTTCTAGGGTGCTAAATTTAATTCATTCTGATGTATGTGATTTACATGGTTGGCCCACCATTGGTGATAAAAAGTATTTTGTTACTTTTATTGATGATTGCACTCGATTTTGTTATGTTTATTTAATGCATTCAAAAGATGAAGTCTTAGATAAATTCAAAATGTTTAAATCAAAAGTAGAAATTCAACATGAAACTTTCATTAAATGCTTTAGAAGCGATAGGGGATGAGAGTTCTATCATCCGATTTATTTTGAATCCACCAGTATTGTGCATCAAGTTACTTCACCCTATACCCCACAATAAAATGGAATAGCAAAAAGGAGGAATAAGACTTTGGTAGAAATGGTTAATGTCATGTTGTCCTATTCTGGATTAGCTATAGGATATTGGGGGTGAAGCAATGCTAACAGCATGTTACATCCTTAATAGGGTTCCAAACAAAAGGAACAAAATAACCCCATATGAACTTTGGAAACAAAGGAAGTCAAATCTTAATTATTTAACATTTTGGGGTTGTAGAGCAATTGTGAAAGTGTCTGAACTAAAAAGAAAGAAATTGGGTGAAAGAGGAATCGAATGTGTATTCTTAGGCTATACAGAAAATAACAAAGCATACATATTCTTGGTTATTGAATCGAATGACTCATATTTTGGTTAATACAGTAATTGAGTCAAGAGATGCAATTTTTCAAGAAGAAAGATTTAACTCAATTTCTTATCCCAAGGATATTGTTCATTATAATGTACAAAATTTAGAAAACAGTGAATCTGATGTAGATGCATTGGATGGTTCAGAACTTAGAAGAAGTAAGAGGATCCGGAAAGAGAAATATTTTGGATCCGATTTCTTCATGTTTCTTGTAGAAGGAACATGTAAATCCATATATAGTTACGGACCAATTTGCTTTAACCTTGAGAGTGATCTGGTAACATATGTAGAGGCTATAAAGTCTCACAATTCAGCCTTTTGGAAAGAAGCTATCAAAGAAGAAATGGATTCAATTATGGGTAATAAAACTTGGAAAGTGGTAGATCTCCCACCCGAATCCAAACCAATAAGTTGTAAATGGATTTTAAAAGGAAAATGAAAGTGGATGGTACCATTGATAAATTCAAGGCTAGACTAGTTGTTAAAGGGTTTACACAAAAAGAAGGCATTGATTATTTTGATACATATGCACATGTTAAAGTTGCAAGAATTGCATCAATCAGAATGCTAATTGCACAAGCATCCATCCATATGTATGTAATCCATCAAATGGATGTTAAAACTGATTTCCTAAATGGATAGTTGGATGAAGAGGTATATATGAAACAATTGGAAGGGTTTGTGATCAAAGGTCAAGAAGATAAAGTGTGTAAATTAACTAAGTCTTTATATGGATTGAAACAAGCACCCAAACAATGGCTCCAAAAATTTGACCAAGTTGTGTTAGCCAACATATACATTATAAATGAATCTGACAAGTGTATTTATAGTAAATTCCAAAATGGAGAAGATATCATAATTTTCTTATATGTAGATGACATGTTGATCTTTGGTACAAGTATAAATGAGGTAGAAGAAACTAAAGCTTTCTTATCTAGAAAATTTGATATTAAAGATTTAGGAGAAGATGATGTGATTTTAGGAATCAAAATCATAAGAGATGGTAACCATATTGGTTTACCCCAATCTCGTTACATAGAAAAGGCGTTTCAGAAATTCAATCATTTAGATTGTGAACCGGTCTCTACCTCATTTGACCAAAGTGTCAATTTGCAACCAAACAAAGGTTTTCCGGTGGAACAACTTGAATATGCTAAAGTAATCAGATGCTTGATGTATGTTATGACTTGTACTAGACCTGACATAGCATATGATGTTGGAAGGTTAAGTCGGTATACTAGCAATCCAAGTAAAGAACACTTGCACACTGTGAAACGAGTATTAAAATACTTGAAGGGAACAATGAACTATTGTTTAACATATAGTGGAGACCCTTCTGTTTTGGAAGGATACACAGATGCTAGTTGGGGAACATATGTTGAAGATCATGAAGCTGAGAAAAACACAAGAAAGGGGGCTTGAATTGTGTTTTCTTTTTCTTCTCCTAAAACTGAAATCACTGTTCATAACCTGATAGAGTTCAACTTCTGAAGTAGTGTTCAGAGTCTAGTTGCAGCGGATAAGTAGAGAGAGAGAGAGAGAGAGAGAGAAAGAATAAAGACACAGAGCAATTTATAGTGGTTCCTTCCACAATCCGGAAGTAGTCCACTCCTCCTTTCACTTCCAAGGAGAGTTCACTAAAATCAATATCTGATTACAACTGCTCAAGCCTAAAAGCTAGAGACTTCAAACTACTCAAGCACAACTGCAAGAGGTTTCCTATGCTCAAGCACAACTGCAAGATACTTCCTATGGTCAAGCACAACTGCAAAATACTTCTATTCAAACAGAATTACAAAGAAAATTGTTTGAGGTTGAACACTTGATATACAATCTGTGGTGTTCACAATACAAATCAGATACATACTCTTAAGACTCTAGAATTTCTAAAATCTGAAAGTTGTTAAGAAATTTTAAGTGAACTTTGATGTGAAACAATTTCAGCAGAGGTTTGGCACTTGTAAAATTGTTGTGAGTCTCTTAAAATCTTTAAGTCTTCACTCCTTTATATAGAGGTGTGAAATGAACATTGTAAAGTGCCAGCACATCAAAACGAGTCGTTGTTGGAGCTTGATCAAATCACCAATGATTTGTTGTCTGATACGGTTATTGTCCTGTGAAGGAACAATTTCAAATTCATTCCAAGAGCATAGAGACACCAGCGTTGATATAGATGTTATGTTGTACTATTGCAGACATGAAGAGTGGAGTAGTGGTTGTACAATTGTACTATGTTTTTTTTATGCGTTCTTCAGTGGATAAGCGTCCAATGCCTTCAAATTCCTCTGAATTATCCGTTGCTCCAGTCTTTCATTCCTTCTGCATTCCCAGACATGAGAATAACAACATTTAACAACTTGAATATTTCATTCTTCAGCTTCTGATGACGTCAGCTTCTAGTAGACAGTTTCTGATGAGCAGCTTCTGATGATTTGTTTCTGGTAGACAACTTCTGATGAGCAGCTTCTGATGAACTGCTTCTGATGAACTTCAGATGCTATGTTTTTCAAACTCTATCTTGTAACTCAAGCTTTTATTTTGTAAATTCCATTGCTCTCATTTGTTCTTCCAGAACCTATGATTAATATATAAAGACATTAAATTTTTGTCTATCGTCTTGCACACTTGAACAAATATTAGCATATTCAATTGACATTTTTTAATACCTTGTTATCTTCAAAACTCAAAGGGTAATGTTAAACATATTTTGTTCCAACAGATCATACTTTCACAAGTGGATGAATCTTCAACCTTGGTAGAGGTGTAGTTTCTTGGGGTTCAAAGAAACAGACATGCATTGCCGACTCCACCATGTCTGCATGAAGTAAAGAGGAAGAATGGCTAATAAATTTATTGTATGAGATACCAGTTTGGAAAAATCCAATGGTGCCAGTATCCATACATTGTGATAGTCAATCCACACTATCAAAAGCTTATAACCAATTTTATAATAGGAAATCAAGGCATATTGGTTTAAGACATAGCTATGTAAGAGACTTGATTACTAATGGAGTAATATCCATCATGTTCGTAAGAATAGAGAAGAATATTGTAGATCCTTTAACGAAAGGTCTGACAAGGGATATGGTGTTGAAGACATTATTGGGGATGGGACTCAAGCCTATATGTAATTTATTATTAATAATGGAAACTCAACCCACACTTGAGTAACATAAGTCTTGGGTTGAATGGTGAAAGTACACTATTAGAGTAATTGTAGTACTTGACAATAGATACATCCCAAGGTTAAAGTACTTGTACCATAAGATTAAAAAGAGTAAGATGAGAATGAAGTTTGGCCGCTTCACGAAGTTGAGGGTTTGACTCTTAAGTTCTCATGAAAAGGGATATATGACACAAGACCTTCTTAATGTGTTATTTTACAATTCTCTTTAAATGGTACTAAGACTCTATGTGTAAGTTATGCATACTTATTCTAATGAATAGTTGGTTCAAAGTTTGCCTATCATACTATTTGGGAATGAGCGAAAGCTTAACTTACTAAGTAATGGTTCAAATCGTAAGATACCATTATCTGAACGCATGAAATTTCCGGATTTGTGAGATTTAGTATTTTGAAAATGGTGGAGGATTGTTGGTAATTTCCAAAATAATGGAATCACTTTAGAACCAAAAGTTGTAACTCTTCATGGGAATCATTCATATACATTAGAGTAGTATTATTTACTGATAGATATAATGAACCATAACATTGATTCAAGTCAAAAATTTGATGTATATGATCATAACCTTTGGCAAAGGGGTGTTTTCTCTCATGTGAATGGTGATATAATGCACTATATATGTTTGGCATTTGAGCATCAGTTTGGACACGAATTTTGTTACATTAACATCATAATTCTCCTTCATTCTCTTACTCTAAATAATCCATTAATTCTCCAATGCATGAGCAGATTGCTGGAACCATAAATTTGTAAAACACTGTTACGAGATACACTTGGTGTGATTGTGCAATACACATCAAGAAACTCATAGTATCCTGAAGAGGATTCGCTGGTCATTCCTATTGCATCCAATATACAATTATTGGTGGGGAAGAATCGAACCTAAAGGTTTGTGTGAAAACCCCATATGCTTTGAGTTATACGTGCATAACTATTAAACTTTTCAGATTTCAAGTGCATCAGCCTCTTCCCAACAATCAAGTTAAATAACATTCCTTCCCCTCCAAACTCGCAAACAAAGACTAAGTGACCAACGATATAGTAAAATAGAAGGAAATATCTAATTCGATTTCCCATGTGTGAATCCAAAAGTATGCATAAATCTGGGACTAAAAGGCCTAATTTGTAGAGGCTGAACATTTCATGAAGGGCGAAATTGCGGTCTTGGTTGTTATAATGATAGATTTCCAGCTACTGAAGAAGGATGTGGAATGAAAAGATGTGGTAGTAGTCTAACAGGAGGAGGCGGTGGAAATGAGGAAAGGACTTGGGATGACCTGAGGAGGTGTGACAACTTTTGTTGTTACTGGATTATGTGACCTAATAGGAGGAGGTCTTACAAAAGGTGGTTCTCAGTTCTCACGATTTCTGCTACAAAAAGATTAACATGATATTAGATTCAAGCATTTTACCATATAGTTTATACCCATAACTAACCATAATCCTAACTAAAAAAATAATCATTACAACTAATTTCCTGTCATTTTCTATTATGGGCTAAGTATCTATCATTTTATGATATGGGCAAAATAAGTCTGTCATATTTAAATGGGGTAATAACATGTTCCCTTAAGACTCTTTTTAATGCCACATACTTGACATTAGCAGAAAGTCGTAGATAAAGGTCATTTAGCTGTAGGTATAGCACAAAATACCTATACCTACGGCTATCTTTTTCGTGGTCAATAGATATGATATACCTACGGATTTTTTCCAGGCTATATTCTATAGTGATGGAACTTTGGCCATCGGATTGGTTGTACCTACGGATTTTGACCGTAGGTACTGAGCTTATTGAGATATGATAAAATGTTTTACCTATGGATTGTGACTTTATGTAAAGAGCTTATTCGGAACTGATAAAATGTCTTACCTACGGTCTTATGAAATCAATAATAACTGGTCCAAATTTGCTTTCTTATATTTATTTTTTTAAAAATCAAAATTTCATTAAAAAAAATAAATACAATGAATTTATGAAATAAATAAAAATGACAACATAAGAGTATCAAAATTGAAATTACTTTCAATCAAGTGCTAAATCTAATATAAACTCGAGTAACAACAAGAAGACTACGATGAGAAGAAGAGCTCGTGCACTACCCTTGTTAGCCTATTTTTTAATAGATGCATCCATAGAGAAATGCTTATAACAACGGAAAATACTAGCACATGCCCCATCCGGTTACATTTATAAGCAAAACACAGCTTTTTAGGTTCATTGAATAATTAATATATTTGGTCTATAAATGTGACTGAATACATTGATTATTCCATGAATCTAAAAAATTGTGTTTTGCTTATAAATGTGACAGGAGGGAGTAGAATATTATGTATAAAAACATCGGCCCTTCCATTACATTAAGAGTAAATTACACTCCTCTCCCCTCAAAGATGTTTGAATTACACTCTCCTCCTCTCTTATGTTAAAATATACACCCCCCTTCCTTGAAAAGTAAAATTTATACTCCCCTCCCTTATAAGATGCTTGAATTACAACCCCCTCCCTTATAAATAAATATGGACTACAATTTAATCTATTTTAACATAAATAAATATTTTTATGATATATATTCATTTTGAACCACCATTTAAGAAAAATTAATTCATTTCTTTATAATTTAAATGTCAATGATAATTAAATTTAAATATTTCACTATTGATTTTATAATTTAGAGGATAAAATTAACTTTTAAATAACCATACTTTATTGTCTTTAGTAATCTTTCACATATTTTAATTTTATTTTGGGTTGCTTCATATTTTATAATAGGGTTTAAAGCTATATGTTAATGAAATTGTGAATAAAAAATAGCGAAAAATATGTATTCAATTTTCTATTATATTAAAATAAACCCACACTACTATTTTTTTCGAAGGGTGTTAGATTATTATTATTTTTTTGCTAGATTATTAGAAATAAAAAAAAATATATTGAGGGATTAAAATGTAGATTTTAACATAAGAGGGGAGGGGAATGTAATTCAAGCTTCTCTTAGGGGAGGGGAGTGAATTTTTTCCTAATATATTTTGAATAAGAGGGGAGGGGGTGTATATTTTAACATGAAAGGGGATGGGAGTTTAATTCAAGCACCTTAGAGAGTAGGGGAGTGTAATTTACTCTTACATTAATCATCCATTATTTTGGTCTTCCATATCCTTGAACAAAATACAATTCTATCCTAGCGTCAAGTGAGAAGAACACAAAGCACCTTGTTTTAATAGAGATAGTTACTCGAGATGAACCCAAAAATTTAACAATTACTAAAATGAATCAATAATCAAAATTCTAAGCAAAATTGACACAAAACATTTACTAAAATGAATCAATAATCAAATTGAAGAAAACAAAAGAGAAATCAAAATGTACCAGCAATTTGTGAATAAAGAACAAATAGAGAACTGGAATGAACATAAACAAATTGGAAGTTGGAACGCAAATGGAACACAAAGGAACACGGAGAAGAGCAATCCAATTCATGAATTGACGGCGTAAGTCGTAATTTTTGAGAGAAAGGATTTAGGCAAGTCATCTTTACATGATTTGTGTCATGATTAAAGTTTCAAGATTTGGGTTTTTGGAGGTGAAGTGTCGATTTGGAGATTTTAGGTTTCAGATTTGTGATTCTGTGAATAATCTTTGTGTGGGAAAAATATTAGGGTTGAATTGTGGGCAAATATTTAGAGGTTTGTGTAGGAAAAATATTAGGGTTTTCATTGGCCGTTCTTTCATTTTGTTTTTTTTCCTTCATATCTATAGCTACGGTGATGGCTTTTTCCGTGGGTATAGATTTTCTATACCTACTGTTTCTAGAGCCGTCACTATAAACCTCATGGCAGTTTTTATGTAATGAATAACAACATACTGAAGTTAACAATCCACATCATAAGTTTATAAATAGTTCAATGATTGCTTATTCAAGGACTATCCGAGTTTATTTTTATAAGGGATTAGAGAGAGTATTTATTTTTGTCAATGACTATTTAATTTTAGACTCCGTGTTCTTTATGAGACCAAATAAGTTTTCAATATTAAAAACGATATATCATCGTAAGACAACATCGTTTTTAGTCATTGTTGAATTGCAATTATACCTATATAATATTTTTCATCAAAAGTGTAATATCCCCTTTTTTTATATTCCCTCCATTTTAAATAAATATTATTTAAGGCTTTTACACACATATTAAAAAAAATTGAAGAAAGAATATTTTTGCAATGTCACTACAAGGTCTTTAAAAGTTTACTATCTCTTGTGGGAGATCATTGGTGCTGGGGAGGTATGTTTTATGTTGAATCTATTATTGCCTCCTTTTCAGCTTTATATCTACAACTTTTGGAAGATGTGATTTGGGATTTACATAAATAATGGAACAGTCTTGCTCCCTCTAAGGTGATACATTTTTCTTGGCAAACTTTTGAGGGAACTTCCAACTAGCCAAAGTTTGTATAGAAGAAAGGTTATTATCGATTCTAATGCTACTAATTGTGTTATGGGAGCCAAGTAGGTTTGGAAACGAGTTGAGTCGGTCGAACTCGTATGAACTTGACTTGAATTTGATAGGATCTTTTTTTAGCTCGAGTTTGGTTCGTTTTCTCAAATTATATAATTCACAAGTAATTTTTTTGTCAAAAAAGCACACAAAAACTAACACATAGCACATCAAAACTAATGAAGCATTATGTTTCAAAGAATCAAGGAAAAGACCTATGGGAAATTTTCCTCCAAAGTCTTCAAGAGATAGTGGCATTACTATGCTGCCCAAAATCGTGTGAGCAGAACATAGACAAGAGAAGAACATATAGGATCACATAGAAGATGTGAAGTTTTCTTTAATGGTTATGGTCAAAAAAGATGTACACACAACAACTACGTTAATAGTTGATGAAGAGAGAAAGTTGAGAATTTTTTAATCTGAGAGAGTTTATGCAAAACCAAATCACCCACATAATGTTAATTATTGTGGCAGTAATAACCTTCCAAACTTAAGGGCCCCAATTCCTTTTGCAAATAGCAGAAGTTAGTAAAGATGAATCAAGGTGACATAAAATATGAAGTAACTCAGAGATAAAAGCAAAAGGCCATCAACATAACAAAAAGTTTATAATAGAAACATATCCAATTTTCCGAAAAGAATGGCCATATACACCAGGTCAATATGAGTCTTTATGCCTAGAAAAATAGAAGATTTAACATAATTTAATATAGGCTTCATATCCTTAAAGAATCTAGTCCTAAAAACATAGTCCAATATTTTGAAGGTACTAAAAAACAAAAGAAATAGGGGTGTGAAATGTGTTAACCATTTTAAAAAAATTATTTCTATAAAGTGATCTTCAGCATGATATCAACCGTTCAAAAAAACATTTTAAAAGAAATTACAGATAAAACAAAGTTTATCAAATTCTTTGTCAAAGAGCTTTTCTTTATTTTAATAAATCACTTGATAAAAGGTATTTGAATATAAGATACAAAGTACATAAGTTTTACTCTCTAGGATTTATAAGTATTGTTTACTCTTTTTCTCCAAGCTACATAAGTTTTTTACCCTGCCTCTCTAGGCTTCTTCCACTAGACACCTTCTATTCTTCTCACAGTTTTCTAGCTCTTGCTTTGTTGAGAAATCAAGTGTTTACATGTACCTTAAAACTTCTCTTTAAGCATAAAGGTGTGTGACACCTCTGGGTTGAAGTACATTGTTTTGAGTTTATGTTTGATTTAACACAAAATCATTATTAGGATTCTAACTCTCATTTACGAGGATATTCTTATGAAAATATTTTTTTGAATATTGAACATGCCTTTTGATTTAATTTACTTCTTCTCTCGTCTAAAGAAAGTACTTATCATAGTCACATAACCTCTGAATCTCAGATACTTCAAAATGGACGATGTACCGTATAAGATATGTATCATACACTAATATCTGTCTGATACACCCCAATATATATCGGGAGAGTATTCAAAGATTAAATTTTATTTTTTTAAAAAATAATTGTTCGATACTTTTTAAATACATCGGGGATACGCAAGCGATTGACGGTGGAAAATCGATACGCGCGGATACATGAATGTTTATATTATTTTGAGATATATGTAATTGACTAAGTAACGGTGTTCTCCTTTTGAATATATCATATATGTAATTGACTAATTGTCACTTTATTTATTATCAATATTACTTATATTTATATTTTTGTTATTGTCTGCCGTCTGGTTTGTGTCTTTTTGTTTGTTTGAGAACGATATTGTTGATTGTCATGTGAAGACAATTTTATTGTTGTGCCTTATCATTCTTCTATGCCTTTTTTGTCTAAGTTTTGCACCTGTTTTTATTTATTTTTTTATTTTTGAGTTTTATCCCATAGATTGTATTGAGTTTTAATATGTAGTTTAAATTTAATTTTTCATTAAAGTATCTGACCATATCGTATCTAAAATTTTAAAATTTTCCTGTATCGATGCCGTATCGTATCCGTATTGTATTAGGTATCCGGGCTATATAGCACATAACGTGTTCCATTGACATTCCTGTGAGTAGTTATCTTACCAGGTGTATACATTTATTTTATAATTATGTTCTCTTTAATTATCCCTCCTTTGTGGTCTTTCCTTATTCCTTATATTCTTTGGATTTATCCAACTTCACATTTTGAGTTATGTTCTTTATATTGTGCTAGAGATGTAGTCCTTGAGAAAAGACCCATTGGAATAGTACAAAGATCTGTGAGATTGTATATGCAGTTGTTAAGACTGAAGACATCTTATATCATAGAGTAGGTGACATCATGTAATTTTACAGGTTGATTGTTGTACTTTGTAGCATAGTCTTTTGTTGTTTTTGGATTACCAAACTGTTGTATTTGGATTTCTAAATTATATTATCTACCGAAGTTGTTACTAGGTTGAGTCATGACCAAGTCGCTCTCTTTAAGACGTTTCGTGGCACTGCCTAAAATTGTGCAAGACAGACTATCAACCACGCCGCCTCCAGGATAAAACAAGTCTAGCTACAACTGTTCAATTAACTACTGCACTGTAGAAAACCGTTCGAGAATTACACCTCCAATATGGTATCAAGACCATTCTTTTAATACTGAAACCACTTTAATATGGTATTGTTACCACTCTATTATGGTGCTGAGAACACTCAAATATGGTGTTACCACCATTCTAATTATTAACTTCTCTAACTATGATACTATGATCACTCAAATATGGTTTTACACCATTCTAATGTTTAACTTCTTCAAGAATATATTTTAAGATCATTCATAATTTTGAAGGGACATTATACCGAAAAAGGGACTATGATCTTAAATTATTATTTATTCCGAAGGACATAGAAATATCGAAGGGACTATGAACTTATGACCATTCTTAATTTCGAAGGGACATTAAACCGAAAAGGGACTATGGTTTTAAGAACACTATTAATTCCGAATGGACGGAAAAAGGAGATGAAGAGAAGAATGACACGTCAACACAAGTCAAGAAAGGGAGAAGAGAGAAAGAGTTCCCGACAACTCAATGAAACTCTTTGGTGTGTTTTTTGAACTAGGTGAGCTCTCCTTTTATAGGGAGAGTTTGTAACTAATTTGGAGAAACTTAAGAATTAAGTAAGGTTAAAATTTAAGCAACCCACAGATCAGCTCAAGTAACAAACTAATCGGATAAGTTCAAAAAGAAACAAACCCACAAGATTAGCTGAAACAAACTAGTGAAGGAAAGATGGGAAATTCAGTTGGATTCTCAATCTTATCACAACAAACATAACCTAAAATTATGGGACGGGATATTCATGAATAAAGAATAATAATAATTATTATTTTCAACATTATTAGGTATTTAAAATTAAATACCACTATTTAAACACTACTAATGTATGTGTTCTATTTTATGTGGGACCTCACACTCTATTTTTTCAATTCACACAATACTAGATCAAAGGTTAATTACTTGGTGTTTAATCTTCCAACCTTCCAATTTCTTTTTATCTTCACATCAATGTTCCAACAATAGCTCATGCTTCTCTTTAAGTACAAAGGTTATTCCACCTTTGGGTCGAAGTACATTTGTTTATTTTTTTGGTTACACGAAGTACATTTGTTTGAGTTTGAGTTTGTGTTTGATTTAACACAAAATTATTCTTAGGATTTTAACTCTCATTTAAGAGGATATTGCAATTCAAATAAATCGCATACCAATCATATATAAGAACTCATTGATAGTTGATTATATTAATGCGTACTTGGTTGATTTACAACAAGTTGTGAATTGTAATGACACTCAATCAAAAGAGGATACTCACTTTACTAAATTTTATTTACTTGTTAAAAAAACTATTTTTTTTTTACAAAGTGTAGACATTTATTTTACAATTATTTTTCCTTAATCATATCCTTCGTTTCAGGACATTCCATAGAATCTGTTGGAAAAATATAGTATAGGAACCGGTGGTGGAAGGTTTAGTAGTATGGGTAAGAGGACATTCATTAGTAATTTGCTTACTGTAGGAGGAGAGAATATAATATGGTGTAGCCTTCAATATTGTTTACATTATATCTCGAAGACTTGATACAATTGCACTCATATAAATCAATTTATAGGTGCTTGAAGATGTTTCTAGAACTAGAATAATCTAGGTTTTTGTTTTCCTTTTCTACATTGGATTATTTTAGATGTTTATTGGCTACAACTTAATCTAGGCATTAATAGAACAATCTAGAAACATGTAGCAACTTTAAGTTATTCTAGTTTTCTCTAATAGACATTGTCATTTTTTTACCTAGAATATTCTTGAAATATGTATAAATTTCAACACTCCTCCTTGATGCATATTTCTAAAACTACAAATGTAGTACCTATTTACTTAAACATAGATTTGTGATATCATCTTCTCTTGCTATAATAGTAATTTGTGCCACCTCTTGCCATAGTATTTGTTATTTGTCTTCTTGTTGGTCTTGTTGAAGACTTCTGACATAGTCTATTCTTGCTCCTTAGTAGCTCTAATAATTTTCCTTGTTGGTCTTGTTAAAGACATTTAACAAGGACCACTTTTGGTTCTTAATTGGATGTAAATCTTCTTGGCGATCTTGCTGAAGATTTCTTATTGGGACCACTCTTGCTTCATTGTTGTTTACAAGTCTCATTGTCTCCCTTGTAGAAGAATCTTGACAAGGACTTAATCATGATCTAGTAGTTGCATTTTTCTTACCAGGCTTGAACTCAAGTTGAGCATCAGAGACCACATGTCTCCATTTTTATTTATTGTATGGGCTTGTGCTCTATCTGAACTTGCCTTATTCACTATAGGTTTGCTACATTAGTTGGACTTGAACCTAAGATGATTTGGTTGTTAGGTTACCTGAACTCTATTGCCTTCTTAGTTTTGGGTTTGAACTCAAATAGAGTGGGGCCTTGTGGTTATATGTACTCCTTTTGTGTTTGAGTCATAGACTGGATTTTCTAGTTTAGTTTGATAGTAGAATTCATGTTGTAGAATATATAGTTGGTGACACGAGGTAATATTTTGCTACGTTCAGTGAATGATCAAACGCAACACTGATACCACTATTGGAAAAATATAGTATAGGAACTGGTGGTGGAAGGTTTAGTAAAGTGGGTGATGACATGTCATCTTACGTTATTTTTAGCATGTCTTTTAGTCATTTTCAGTAGGTTTTTATCCAGAATAGAGGAGTATTAGAACAATAGTTTATGATTTCAGGACATTTGTAATGTTTTCTATATTTGACTTATGTAATTTTCCTTTTCCCGAAACATAACAATTATAGGGTGTTTTGATGTAATTCATGCAGAAATCATGCAAATTGGCAAAGCAAGACATCTGAAGACTTGGGAAAACTTTGGGAAGATCATGAATGAAGATTCAAGAGCCCTCAAAATATATTACGAAGGGAAGAATCCCAAGTTCCAAGACATCTTATATGAAAGCAAACAACCAAAATGACGAAGAAACATACATTTACGCGCAAAAAATACTTGGGGGCGCTCCGAGCATGGACCATGCGCCCCGAGTATGGGCTAGGTACGCCAAGTGTTAGAAAATTGCACTTGGGAACCTTGAGTATGTGCCAGACGCCCCGAGTATTGCAAAAATACACTTGGGCGCTCAGCCATGCGCCTCGAGCATGGGAAATGCGGGCCATAACTACTTTTTACTACTTTTAAGTGGAAAAAACCTAGTTTATAAGCCCAACTTCAGGTGGACACTCTCCCTGTAAATATCACTCCTCTCATTCAGAATGACCCGATTCTAAAGGAAGGCAAGCGTTATAAGCTTCAAGGGAGGAGTTTCTCTCCTCACTAGCTCCAAGTCTCTAGGGTATGTTTTATTTCTTTTGTAATTTGTCTTTAGTTACCATGAGTAACTAAATCTTTTTAGGGTAGGGTTCTAAGATGAAACTTTATTTTATTTGTTGGATATTTTATTTAATTTAAAGTCATTGTTCAGTTATTTTTGTAATCCTGTTTAATTTTACTGTCGTATGTAAGATTTGTCTTCTTTGAAGCGAACCACCCTGAGATCACGATACTTGGGACAGTGTCGACATACCTAATATTGGTTCATACATGACCTAATATTTGTTCATACAGATTACCTAAAATATTTGTCTAATTATATGAAAAATAATTTACTAAACATTTGTCTAGTTAATTGAAAAATGAATTACTAAATATTTGTCTAATTATTTGAAAAATGAATAATGAAAAAAAATTATTGTTAAAAGTGTAATTTTATAAAATTATTAAATATTTGTCTAATTATTTGAAAAACATTTTATTAAATATTTGTATATTTATTTGAAAAATGAATTACTAAATATTTGTTTAATTATTTGAAAAATGAATAATGAAAAATATATACTAGTAGATATTTGTCTAATTATTTTATAAGTCACGCAAATCTTGCATTCCCTCTGTATTTAATTATATTTTATTTTCACACATATTAAGAAATATAGTTCATTCTGAATGGGAAAGAGGATTAAAAGTAATTTTATAAAATTATCATTTATTAATGACACACAAAAAATAAATTAAAAATATTAGAAGAAGAGGGAGCAAAAAATAATAAAGGATGTAATAAAATAAGACACATAACATTTTCTTGAGTTTAACTCAGTTGGTAAGGGATATTGCATAATATATGTCCGGAGTTCGAACCCTAGTTACCTCACTTATTCACCTTAATTATTCACCTTAAAAGTGAATTTCTAGTCACTAGAAAACTAATACGATGGATTTGCAAACAAATTCACATCATCCATGTTAGTAACATAAAATAACAATATACATATGCCAACAAATATGATATATATATTCAAGTCTTTAAATATGCAACATTAACGATATCAAAGTCGTTAATTAAAAATCTACACTAAGACAGGAAATAAAAATATGTCGAAAAAATCAAAACAAACAACTATGATGTTAATGCCTTTATTATACATAATAACATGTTTTCCCCATGAATCCTTAAAAAAAAAAAAAAAAAATGTTTTCCCCATGAAACACACTTGACGGTCCAAATTCAGTGAAGGCAGTTTTGTTTTTTTAAGGGAAAATTCAGTGAAGGCAGTTGTAATGCACTGTGCACACATACATTTCACGTTGTCCAGACAAACTCTGACTATTTTGCTCTGCATGCATTCTGGCTCCGTCATAATTGGAAAAGAACAATACAACTTGTTTTTTATGAAATTTGTCAAGTAAAAAACATTACCGTAGAAAAGGAAGTACATAAGAGATGGATTTTGAATTCCGAACACCTCATTTATTCACTTTATTAGATTATCGGACACCTCATTTATTCACTTTATTAGATTATAGTCTTTATTTTTGTGAGAGGTGCAACCCTGGATTAGGTACTTAGGTTGTGACAGGACCTAATATTGTTATCACTAACCGGATGCTTATATCTTGATATTTATATCCCTATAGATAACTATCTGTCTAGGAAGTAAGTGATTATTAATCAGTCAAAGATACCATAAGAATTGTTGACCCTAGAAGTAGGTACCCTGTGGCTCGAACCCATTGGGTCGTGTGGTGCATTACCGAAGCTAGGAATTAACTGGTTACTAATCAGGGAAACAAGCACCTGGTTGTCCGACTTAAAGCTACAACCTAGTAAGACCATTCTCTTGAAACCCTTAGTAAGGTAGACGTAGATTAGGGCTGCCCATTTGTAGAACTACTAAGTCAGCTTAGAGAGAGTGTGATATGAGCGTCCTAAGATTCATAGATGGACAGACCTAAGGGAACCCTGACCCTCTCATTGCCTAGGGAAACACTAGAAAGCCAATTTAAGTTTATGTTTTAATTACCTTTGAAGTAGCAAGACCCTGCACATAAGGATCATCGTGCAATCAGCAGATGCAGTTAGCCATCAGAGGGAAAGGCCTAATTAGGTACCCAATGGCTAAAACCCATTAGGTCAGGTGGTGCCTTACCTATTTAGGAAACTCCCAACGGCCTTCTCACTTTTATAGTCACCAAAAGATAAATAAACGTGCCATTTAAATTATGTATTATCCAACAATGAATATACTGAGGGAATTCGAAGAATCATAACCACTGCTTACTTTTCTGCAACCAAAACAGGTAAATTCGCTCTATTGCAAACAGATAAAAATTGCAACTTACTTTTATACCGTCAAACTTACAAAAATAAGTAACAAGATTTTTTTGGACGAAAGGACAATCCCTATGGATACGATACTCTACGTACTGACTTTATTACTTGATGAAAACGACTGGTACACTTGCCATTGCGCAACTACGCTAATCGAATAAACACAAAAGTATGCATTACTTGTGCATGCTTCATTGCTATGAAAATCCGTCACAACAAGTCTATACAATTGGATGAGATACACCCGCATTGGTGTAAGTTATATATGTATGAAGAAGAAAGTAATGAAGAATTGTTTCGGTCGCGGAGGAGCGGAGTGGTATTCAAGAACGTGTCAAAAGAGTTCCATACCAAATGAAACTAGAAATCAAAGAGGGTTTGCGGTTGTTAGCATTTCCGGAGACCACAATGTTGTCACTGCCTCCAAGAAAGGTACCAACCAAAGGAGCAAAGCAAAAAAAAATCAAATCTACACAAAAATCAACACGTAGGATCTCATCTTCGTGGGAGACTATTGATTCTCAATTTCCGAAAAGTCAATCTTCACCACCAAAAAAATCTTCACAGCCTAAAAGAAAAGGTATTCGCCTTGGCATTTCTCCACGTTCGTCGATTTCAACGCCAACTCCAGTTCCGGTTCCAAAGCCTATCTTGGTTCCAAGAGTTTATGATCCATCGAATCCTATGTATTACATGCCACAATTCATGAGACCATATATTGAGAAAATTGTGGATGTTAAAGGCGATGGGAATTGTGGGTTTAGGGTTATAGCTGAATCCTTGGGTTTGACGGAAGAAAGACATGTTATGGTGCGGAGAGCACTTATTCAAGAGCTGAAGAGCATAAGAACGAGTACATGCCGATATATGCGGGCAAGGGCCGTTATAACTACATCTTGAATGGATTGCTTCCTCCCAAAAATGGTAGTAGTTTTGCACCTCCCGATAAATGGTTGACATTGCCGGATATGGGTCACATCGTTGCAACTTATTATAATAGGCCGGTGGTGGAGATAACTAACCTTGATATTGGAGTCTCAAAGACTTTTTACCCAATTAGAGGTAGGCCTCCAGTTAACCCGAAAAGCCACATCATGTGTCTTGGGTTAATCCCAAGTCATTTTGTTCTTTTTTAGAAAGACGATTGCCCACTACCTCCATCATGCACAGAGTGGAAAAATCACATGAGCAAAGAGACGGCAACATGGAAGGATGAATTTTTGGATCAACACGATCGTTCCGAACACTCATGAATATTGAGAAAGGAGAAAGACCGGTTTCACCCAAAAAAGAAACAAATCAACACAATCTTATTTTGTGTGACACTCCGGCTAAAGGAAATGAAGAATTTGAAGATCTTGTGGAACATTTAGATGATTTAATTTTATTAGCTGAAATAAGACACTTTTTGGTCGGTGTTCATCCTTTTTTTGTTCGATATGCACCGACATATTTTTTGGGATATATAATGTAATGACTACTTTTTGTGGTCAAGATGTAACTAACCTTTAATCAATTTTATATATATATATATATATATATATATATATATATATATATATATATTTGTGTTTCTCATTTATTATAAATTAATGTACTTTTAGTATAATGTGTTGCATAATGTGGAAAATTTGGCGAATTTCAAACAATTGTGTAACATTAACGTATTATCATATTTATGTAATGTTACCGAATCATTGATAAATTATGAAATGTTGTTGTTTGTAATTGCTAGATGTTGTATCGGTTTGATTTCATACGGAATTGTCATTTGAAATTACAGGTAAAAAACAGGCCAAAATGGCTGGAAACCAAATTGCAGACTGCACTGATTTTTTTTACTGATGTGAGCGGTACCTCAACGGTAGTTAACTGCTGCCGATTTGGCCAACGGTAATTAACTACCGCTGGAGGCATTTTAGGATTTTCCATGTGTTACTAGGACATTCTTGAAGTCATAAAAGCAATTTTCGTGATGATGAAAGAGAGTTCTTGATGGTGAGGCCCAATGGCAGCAAGGACCCACAATTTTCCAAATTACCTAGTATAATTTATCTGACTTTTTTTTTAAATTAATGGATTAATTTTACTATGGATGATGAATTGCCAGGAAATTGAAGAATATGTTCTTGTGTTCTTTAATTTGGGATTTTTTTTCCTCTTTAATTTGGGAATAAAAGAAGAGTTTAGGGTTTCTAATTTTAATCCCCAATTCTTTTTTTTATTTTAATATCAATTTGTTATTTAAATTTTAATAAAGTGGAAATGATGTATCAAAAGATGTGCCACATAGACAATCCACATCATTAATGAGCTTGTCACATCATCTAAAGAGAAGAGAGACCAAATTTTTTGTTGACTTTCTAACCAGGGGGATGAGAAAGTTGGTTTTAAATAAAGGGGTATCAAAAGTTAACAATTTAAAAAATAGAGAGATCAAAATTGCATTTAAGCCAAATAAAAATATGTCGTATAAAGATGAAAAATCAAAACAAACAACTATGATGTTAATGCCTTTATTATACACTTGCGAAAAGACAGGCATTCATGTGTTCTTCTTTTCATTTTTTTATTGTGATAACACGTGTAAATTATCAACGATATTTTATCAAAATTTACGTGTAAATTATAAACAATATTTTATATAATTTTTTTGATAAAGATTTAAATTATAAGTATAGTTATTTGTGACTTTAAATGTAACAAACTCAACAAACCAAAATTAGCATGCGTTGCCTTCATCCACCAAAAAAAATGTAACTTAATTTTATCAAACAACTGGTATACGAATCTTTCCTTATTCTTGAATAATCTATTATTTCTTTCGTTCCACAAAACCCAAGCACAAAAGAGTCAAATAAGCTGTAAAAAAGAGCATCGTGCTTTAAAACCATGCATCTATTAAATAAACAAACTGAAGAAAGTGATCATGAATATGTTATATATCAAAACATATATCCAAATTAAAATCACTAGTCCAGTTCTACCATGATAGATAAGTAATGTTATGAACACTAGCAGAAAGACGGGCACTACCGTGTCTGTCTGTCTGCTCTTTTTACCGCATTAACGTTTGTGTATATTTTATTATGTTTGTTTGTATATTTTTTATTACAGTTTTTAAATATTAATGGAAATTATTTGTACAACTATTTATCTACAAATTATTGTCAAAACATATAACAAAATTATTTATCAACTTGACATATTTTGGTTTGTTTGTATATAAAATAAAAATAAAAATAAAATAACGATCATTTTCTTCTTGATTATATTTATAGTGACATATATTTGATCTAGTTTGTTATATTTTTTTTAAAGGATAAAGAATATATTTTTTTTAAAGGATAAAGAAAAAAAACTAGACATATATTCATATCGTGTTTCTTACGTGATATATTTTGATTGATAACAAAAAAAATATTGTGTTTGTTACATTGTTTTTTAATATTTGAATTCACTTTCTTCCATTACCTTTTCTAAATGATAAGGAAAAAATTGGACATGTACAATTTATTACATTTTATTTTTATTATATGTGTTATTTGCATTAAAATTTGAATGTAATTTTGAAAGGTAACTAAGACAGTTCAAAAGAACCGAAAGAGCCATAAAACACATGCATTTCACGTTGTACAGACAAACCTTACTATTTTGCTAAACATGCATGCATTCTGGCTCCGTCATAAGTGGAAAGGGACAATACATCTGGTTTATATGAAATTTGTCAAGTAAAAAACATTACCGTGGAAAAGGAAGTTACTGCAAGGGTTTATATGAAAAAGGAAATTATGTGAAAGCATATATCAAAGAGTCCCCTAGAACATTGAAAATAGGGGCTGTCTAATATGAATGTAATCCAATGTTGAATCTTTTTTTTATTTTTCAGTTTGAATAAAATAATATTTTTGTCATTAGATCATTTTTAGAGATCCATATTTGCATAGACGGATCCAGAAATTTTGATAGGTGGGGGCAAAATAACATATTATTATAAATATATATGAAAGTAAGCTTAAATTACTCTTAAAATAAAATAGAGACCAAAATAGGGACGGATCCCTTAGGTTTTTTTAAGGTATTCATTTGTCCCTTAGTTTATATTTTTTTCGTTTTCTTACCACTTAAGTTATAAATGTTAGACACTTTGATCACTTAAATTTTTTTGTTTCGTTTTAATCCTTTAAGTTATAAATGTTAGTGTCTAATGTTGATAACTTAAGAGACTAAAATATCTTTTCGGTTATATTTTAAACAATCATATTGTCTAATATTTATAACTTAAGAGACCAAAATAAAATAGAAAATATTTAAATGATTAAAGTGTCTAACATTAATAACTTTATGAACTTAAACAAAACGATACAAACTTAAACATATATAAACATACAATAGTATTATTTTTTAGTTTCAACTGATATTTTTAAAAGGTCACATAGTGGGGGCAATACCTTATTTTATAGTGGAAATATATATACATATTCAATAACTACAAAAGAAAAAAAATCAAGCAAGTGGAAATATCTTTTTATTTTTTGAATAAAGATTTCAAGTTGATAACAGGGGAGGAGTTCGAACAATTTTTTCAGGATTTTAAGGTGTGTTTTAGGAATTTCCAATATACTACAAGATATGTGTCACTTATAAAATAATTAGACATTCCCTCAAAAAGAAAAAAAAAATGATTAGACATTTTTTTTTTTGAAAGAGTTTAATAATTAGACATTCTTGTAAAACAAAAAAAAAAATTAGATAAATATGTGTCACTCATATATAAAATGAGAAATTTTACGTTTGATCCTTATTTTTTCACTTCTACAAAACTAGTTCTCCCTTTTTTAAATTGGACCTTTAGACGAGCTCAATCGATCTTGAGTAATCAAACAAGCAAATATGGGTTCAAAAATGCAAACATTGATCCTTTTGTTGATCTTAACAATATTCTCCATCACTATCATTGATCCTTTATTTTTTCCGAAACTAAAACGTGTCCCAAAAAGTCTATTTTGGTGGGCTGGATGCTAAGTTACTCAATATATTTCCTCAAAAAAAAAGTTACTCAATATTTACCGGTAATAAAATAAATGTACATAACCTATCAGAGACCTTTATAAAAGGGCTGCTCAATCGATCTAAAGTAATCAAACTAGCTAAACACAAAAACCACAAAATGGATACAAAAAGGCAAGCATTGCTCCTTTTGTTAGTGTTAACAATATTTCCCTTCACTATCAAAGCATCATCAAGTGGTGGCATTGCCGTCTACTGGGGCCAAAACGTAACAGAAGGCAACTTGACATCAACATGTGACACTGGTAATTACGAGATTGTACTCTTAGCTTTCCTCAGTGTCTTTGGAGAAGGAAGAGTCCCAAGTTTGAACTTTGCAGGTCATTGTGGTGGTGACGGGAGCCCTTGTACAAAACTCGAACCCGAAATAAAACACTGTCAACAAAAAGGGTTCAAAATTTTACTTTCTATCGGAGGTGGATATGGACCCTACAACCTTAGCTCACCAGAAGATGCTAAAAATGTTTCTGATTACCTCTATACTAACTTCCTTAGTGGTCAATCTGGTCCACTTGGAAGTGTTACCTTAGATGGTATTGATTTTGACATTGAAGGAGGTACTACAAATCTTTACTGGGATGACCTTGCTAGGGATCTTGACAATCTAAGACAACAAAACAGGTAATATTTTTTGAAGGACAAGTTTTAGCATGATAGTACTAGTAGTACAACTTGTCCGCTGTACAACTTGAAACCAAAAAAGTGGCATATGGCTTTGGGACCCAAAGACAAGACACCGCACCCAAAGACAAGACACCGCACTGTTTGTTATTTGAACATCCATTTATTTGACAATCTAATCGATAACCATATTTTTATAAAGAAACGTATGTATTGACACGAAAATTAAAGCAATAAAGAGAGAAAGAAAAAATATAATGTGAGTATGAAAAAGAAAATTGTCACAAAAGTTGTTATAAAATACTAGTTGTATAAATATCATTTCTCTTATTGGGAAATGTTAACTTGTGCTCTTACGATACATGTTAAGAAAACTAAAATGGAATTTTTGTTTAGGAAATTGTGCCAATTTATTCTTATAAACATTGAAAATTAATGTTTCATAATAAATATTTACCATTTATGAATTCCTTAATACCCTAAGAGCACAAGTTAGCATAACATTATATTAGCACTTCATAAACTATACTCCTGGTAGAAGTAGAACATTTCTTAAGAGAATCATTGAATGTACAAAATAAGATAAAATGAGCTGAATTTTATTAGTTTTGTTTTATTAATAGTGGTTAATAGAGTAGTTAGTGATTTGAAATAAGGGGTGCCAATTTAGTTGATGATGTCTTCTATTCTCTTTGATTTCTTTATGCTCTTAATTTAGTAAAATAAAAGTGATTTGAGATACAATAAATACATTTTTTTTAAGGAATGATAGAATAAATACATATATACTCTTATTTTTTAAAAGGAATACATATATAATCATATTAGTAAAAAAAACAAGGTAAGTAATGTTTAACAAGTATTTTAAAATTATTGCATATGTGAAACTTAATATGAAAAGGAAAAAAAACTTCTTACATTTTATATTGTGGATGGAAATATAACATTTAATATCATCGATCAACACACTTTTTAACTGAAACATATAAGGTGCATTTGATTTGTTAAAAAACAGGCAACTGAACTTGATAACATTTTTTACCTTTTTTGATTTAGAATCTGGTCATGAAATTGAGCAAAACATGTAGCAAAGACCGGTTAAAAATAGAAATTCATACCCTCACTAAACTATGAAACAACTGTATGTCTACAGTTCAGACTTTTAAAAGTGCTAAAATACCATTTTTATTTTCCAACAAAAGAAAAATATCATCTCTCTATATCTCTTCAATGTAGTTATGTAATGTCCTCTAGTGTTTTTCTTATTGTTCTGTTTGCAGTTACTATTTTGCAAATCAAACACACCCTAATCTCGTCTTTAGTATACTTCTTTACAAAATTTATGATGATTTGATATTTTATATGATACGGAAAATGCTAACAGGTTTCCTTGTTAAAAAGTTCAAAGTGGAAAAATTATCTTGGTAATTATGTATTATACACATTGACGAAATAAAAAGCAACATTTTATATATAAAATTTATCAATTGTTTTCTTTTTTGAATCTTTAAAAAGTGTTTTAAGGACATTTGTTCGCTTGACTCATATAATATTTCTCATTAAAAAATTAACTCTCTATTCAATATATTTTTGAATTCGTTTTGCTTACACCCTAACTAACAAAATCAACCTTTTATCTCTTGCAGGTACTTTTACTTGGCTGCAGCACCCCAATGTTTTATACCAGATTACTACCTTGACACAGCTATTAAAACTGGCTTGTTTGATTATGTACTTGTTGAATTCTACAATAACCCTCCATGTGAATATGATCAAATAAACTCAGATGCTACATTGCTCTTACAATCATGGAATGATTGGACATCTTTAGTTCTACCAAATAATACCGTTTTCATGGGACTACCAGCAGCACCTGATGCATCTTATAGTGGTGGTTATATCCCACCAGATGATCTCATTTCTAAGGTTCTTCCTATCATTAAACTGACTTCGAACTAT
>Ga0228710_1000818_pt1 | contig 43251 bp, 25 predicted proteins | sample MedpolnodulmetaG_FD_177995 | JGI IMG/M metagenome (GOLD analysis project Ga0228710, IMG submission 177995) | Root nodule microbial communities from Medicago polymorpha collected in Santa Monica, California, United States - pink nodules | ecosystem: Host-associated > Plants > Roots > Nodule... | reverse complement strand
CCCCCCCTCCCTTTCCCACAAAAAACCTCCAATCAAACAGACTCTTAGGTTTTGTTTGCGAGTTTGAAGGGGAAGGGACGAGATGAATTTGGAAAAGAAGAAAGTAGTAAGTGGAAGAAATAGATGATATTGAGAGAGAAAGACTTTACGAGTTCATTTTTTTTCAAAATAAAAAACCCTCTTTATTTGGGAGAACTTAAAAATTGTATTGGTGGAGGGTTTATATGAATTCTTCAAATTTAATTTATGTAGTTATAATATTCTTAAAATAAAAAAATTTATAACTCTCTGAAAAATTACTCTTTAATAAAATGTTAAGGATTTTACCATTTTCCTATATATTTCCAACTCTGTAAAGCCTTTCTACCCTTCCCCTACAAACTCTCAAACAAAGCCTTAGAGTCCTCAAAATAAAAAAAGTTATAATTCTCTAAAAAATTACTCTTTAAAAACATGTTAAAGATTTTACCATTTTCCTATATATTTTCAACTCTCTAAAGCCTTTCTACCTCTCCCCTACAAACTCCCAAACAAAGTCTTAGAGTCCTCAACCAACACAAAAAATAAATGTTTGAAGTACTCAATGACCTCTTCATGGGTAATATTTGGTTGAATCCGAATCTTATCTTCCAACATATTCACTACCCACCTCCTCTTAATTTGAAAACTCTTAATTTCATTTCATTCATTTGTTAACATTTTGCTCTTGCTCTATATGATTCATTTTTCACCCAAGTTATCTCCCTTCCATAGCGAATTGTATAATCCCTTGCAACTTCTTTAAATATTGCCAAAATAGAAGATTCCATTTTCGCCTCCAAATGGATTTCTCCAAAGCAAGCAAGTTCATTGAACTGTGGAAATATATGCTAAACAGGAAAATGATTACTAACAAGCAAGTTAATTAATTACGACTTTTCATGAAAAAATATTTTATGCAAAATCATATTTATTTAAAAATAATAAAAACTTAAATATCCAAATACAAAGAAAAAACCAACAAAATAACCAAAATACCAACAAATAACCAAAAATTCAATGTGAAACCACCCTTAAATTTGCGTGAGCGGTTTCCTTTACCCTCAACAACATTTTGAACTCCAATTCTTTCAAACTCAGCCTTAAATTTAGATAAACAATTTCCTTTACCCTCATCAACAAATCGAACTCCAATTCTTTCAAACTCTATGAGAAGAATATTCACATATTCAGCTAAAGCCGTCTTAAATTTAGTTGAGCAATTTCCTTTACCCTCGTTAACATTTTGAACCCCGCCTTTGAGAAAACAACCAACTTGAAAACCTTCCATATATGCTTTACATGACCCCAAAATATCATATGCTCTGCTGTAGAAATGCCCCACAACAAGGTCTTCAAAATTCTGAAAACCAAAAAAGAACTAAATCGTTTGCTTGAAAACAAGGAAAGGAAAAAGATTTTAAATACTTAGCAATGATAGTGTAAAAAATGATTACACAGTCATCCAATCATATATCAACTCGTAGATATTTGTGTAGGCATTTCGAAAATAATATTATAACATGATAATAAAACGTCTCTACGACTTTTTTATATTAAATCCTTTTTATATTAGAAAAATATAAAACTAATAGTAGAACCAGAGAAATGAACCAAACTTGCTAGAGATATACAAGAAATGAACCTAAGAGTAGAACAAACCTTGGGAGGACTTCTTATCATATACATCATTGTCTTTAGCGAAAGAATGAATTTATCCTCATTATACCGCAGGGCTTTCTTTTCACCATCTATTGTGCCACTCGTAATTTCGTATCCAGGTTCATTAAAGTAAGGCTTTGCATTCAAGATTAGACCTTGTATGGAGACTAGAACCTGTAGCATTGTCGAAACACCTGGAGTCCATTTCTGATTCTTGTTGCCAGACCAGGTGTTAAGTAGACTGAGGCATACATAGCCAGTCTTATACAAATTAGGGTTCAGTCGAAGACCTCCAGAATGGTAGTGGACTTGCTGCCACGAAAAAAATTGACCCATTTGTCGGAATAGAATTAAAAAGAGTGAACAAGAAAATAATATCAACCAAATAAAGTATTCTCAACCACATACCGGGGGTTCATTGGGATATCTAGGGGGAAAGTAAACATCAAAAAAGAAAAGACCGTCATGGTAAGGAGTCCCTTCTGCTCCAATAATCACAGCCCTCAAGAGATCCATCCTTGATTCATAGACTCTCATAAATATTGTATCTGATGAGCATTAAAAAAAGTAAAAAAAAGAAAAGAAGAAGATCAGATTGAGGAATATACCAGAATCATGTTTCACACTATGGCAATTAAAAGTTCTTGATCCCAATTTCATAACAAATATGTCGAGTGGACACCAACGAGGAAATATTTGGAAATCTTTCAAAAAGGAAGTATTACAAAGAAAACATGCCAAGACCGTTTCGATTAGACGGAAACTAGACCTACCATGTCAATAGTAATGAACGAAGTTTGTTAAAAAAAATTAACAATGATTGGATACAACCCGAATGGTGAAGTCCATAACCTCAAAAAAGTAAATTGAATACTAATCGTGATATGTGATATGACATCGAAAATATTACAAGCTATTTAGTATAAAGAATACCAAACTCACCCGGCAAATGCTTTTCCAAAATCTTCCACTCTTTCTGGATTTTTCTAGCCCAACTTGGGTTTTGCTGAGGAAATAAGTGATATGTAAATCCATATAATTAAGATCAGAACTGGAAAAAAGTACGTCTTTAAGAGAGATTTTTAGAAAAAAAAAGAAAAACTAACCTCCTTCATGGAGGATTTATTTTTACTAAAATAATGGTCTGAAATGTCAGTGACAAGGTCAAATTGCTTAAAACTTCGAAGTTTCCTCATAGTTTCATTTTCGGGTTCATCAGTGATTGTCAAACCCGCTGTGTCCACAGCTGCTCCATTACGTTCAGCTCTGGCAGATTTGAGAACACTTGATTCACGAAGCACGTGCTCAGGAGTGGCATCTACATTATGAGAACTCTTCAACAATGGGTTTCCTGATTTTATGGTCAGAGGATGCAATGATCCTTTATGTCCATTGAAATTTGAATGGAATGAACTGCTACTGCCAGCTCCCTTTTTAGCACTTTTAAATTGCCCCATGTATGGCATCTTACCTCCTCGTGGAAGCTTCATCGCATTGTCACCAAGCACGTGCTCAAGAGTGGCGTCGGTATTATGAGAACTCCTAAACCTAGGAGGATACATTGATCGATCCTGTCCATTGAAATTTGAATGGAATGAGCTGCTGCTGCTTTTTGAACCAAAAAGAGCAGACTTCACTTTAATGTCGGAAGATTTCATTAACTGTGGAGACTTAGATGAATCTACTCCCGATGAAATACTTAAGTCACGCACAAAGCTCTGCGATGCAACTGATTTCTTCTTACTAGGGGAAGCTTTAGAAGACAATTTTGTTCCGGAAGATTGACCAACATTATCTTTTTTGATATGTAAACAAGAATTACCCATTTTAGATCCTTGGATTTTAGAGTTTTTGTGCTGTAATGTACCGTTTCTAGTCTTTTTGAACTACAAAAGTAACAAACAATGATTATTTGTTGGTAAAAAAAAGAAGAAAAAAGATAGGCTTTTAGAAACATTTATCAAATTAAATGGAACTTATGTATAAATGTTAGCCCTTTCTTTTCTAAAGGTACCGGTAGCATAACAACAAAGGGTACCGAAGGAACCTTAAACAAACATTCAAAACAAGAGGCTAAATAGTTTTTCTACAAAAGAAGTATACACAAAATAACACATTAATTACAATATCATTTTTTTTTTTAATACAAGTGAAATATGCAATAGATACTTATAATTAAGGATCAAACGAGTATATATAAGAGAAAAAAATCTCAAATCCAAAACTTTACATACATCAAAACTAAATAAATACATAAATAAAAGAAACCACTATCCCACACATAAGCAGTTTGATTCTACATTTTCCTATACCTTTCACCTGCAACTTACATATTATTAACACAAAAGATGACAAATAACCAATGGCTTATCACAATCATAAGATGAAAAACCATATGTATGAAAGTGTAAATTGTTTATACAACAACAGCATATAAATTATACTTAAAGATCCCAAAAACAATCCAGCCATAAATGCTATTCCATTCCCAAGTTTCCCCCACAACACAACTAGCAACGATGGACATTCCCTCGGTAAACCGATTGTAGCACTAACAAAGCTCACATGAAGCAACAACAATAAACAAAGAATGGTAATCACACTCATAAGAGCAGTTTTTATTTTTATTTTTTTTAATAGCAAAAGAATTTTTATTGATTAAGAGATAAGTGGAAAGTCAGAGGCATAACAACAACTGATCATAGCTGAAAAGTGAAAACCCAGATTAATATTTTAATAAGAATCAAAACTTTGAAGAGATTCAAGCCCTAACCAGAGAAAAAAAACCCTAAACAAATGAAGTTTGAATAATAAAAAGTTTAAAATTGAAACCTGTTTCTCGAATATGAAAGGGAGTCGGTGATTTGGAGGAGGAATTTGGACAACGTCAGAGTGCATGTCCATGAAGCCCTTGTTGTTGTGTGTATGACTAATAAATAACGGAGAAATAAAGTGAGCGAGGAAAGTTTTTCGCGGGGGTTGTTAAGCACATCATATCCCACATAGAAAGAAAGAAAAGAGTAGAAATGGTCGTTAGATTTTTGGGTGAATAACGAAATTTACAAAATTAATTAGAACGCCGACCCGTGCACCGCACGGGGTCTTATGAACCGGAATAATTTGATACACATTAAAACGAAAGGTTAATTAAGTTTTTAGTCCATATAAATATATCAAATTTTGTTTTTAGTCCTTATAAATTTTTTGGACAGATTTTGGTTTTTATAAAAAATTTCAGCACGTAGTTTTAGTCTCTGTTAAATTAAAATTTGTTTAATTATGCTTAAAATTTTAAATTTTTTAATGATTTTTTACATTTAAAACATTATAAAATGTTCCTTCGCAATAATTTCAAATAAAATTTTATTTTTAGGTCCAAATTTTCGTTAGTTTTATCTTTAGTTTTTTGCGTTTAAAAAATATATTTAATTCATTACATGTTAAAAAATTCTAGTTTTTTTTAAAAGAGATTATTATAATGTTCTTAACATGTCTGTTAAAAATCATTTAATAATATAAAAGTTTAAGTATAATTATACAAATTTTAATTTAACAGGCACCAACACATTTAGTCCCTGTAAAATTAAAATTTGCTTAATTGTACTTAAGCTTTTAAATATTTTACATACTTATTTAGAACATTATACAAAGTTCCTCCACAAAATTCCTGATTCTATTCCCAAAGGATTCAATGAACCATCTTGTCCATTGAAATTTGATTGGAATGAACTGCTACTGCCAGTTCCCTTCTTATCACTTTCAAATTGCTCTAAATATGGCGACTTACCTCCATGTGGCAGCTTCATCGCATCTGGACCGTCAGCCAAACCGCGGTTTTTTGAACCTGAAAAAGCAGACTTCACTTTACTGTAGCAAATAACATCTTATACAAACCACAACTTGTTGATCACAATAACCCTCATGAATGTACTATTAAACCTAAATTGGGTTTATCTGCTAAAAATTATGGTAGCTTCAAGTTTCTTTCCCTTGCTACGTTTACGACTTATTTCACCAAGTACCATTAAATCATCATCATCATTGTCACCGTCCTCAATGTCAATCACATCATGGACAATGAACTACAGAAGTAACAAACAATGATTATTTGTTGGTACAGAAAAATTTAGACTTTTAGAGACATTTATAAAATAAAATGGAACTTATGGTCAAATATTAGCCCCTAGTTTCTAAAGGTACCAGAAGCTTCATAACAACAAAGAAAACCAAAACAAACCTTGATGAACCAACAGAAACCTCACTTTACTTCCTTTACTTCTCACAAACTCACCCTAGAGCAAGAGCCTAAATTGTTTTTCTAGGTTTTTAAAATAATTTATTTATTTTGTCAGTATCAGAAAGGGAGAGTTTTGACACAACGATAAAGTTGATTTCATGTGTCTGAAAGGTTACGAGTTCAAGTCTAGGAAACATCCTCTTGTGTAAATACAGGGTAAGGCTGCATATAATATGCCAAAATGGTGGAACCCCTTCCCGAACTCTGTGTATGCGGGAGCTTTATTAGTGAACCGGACTGTCCTTTTTTTATTTTATTTATTCGGTATAAGGGAAGAATCTCAAATCCAAAACTTCACATAGAGCAATACAAAATAAATAAATACATAAATAAAAGAAACCACTATCAAACAAACAGCAGTTTGATTCTACATTTTCCTAAGTTCAATGACTAGATACGTTTCACCAATGGCCTATAACAAATAGGTCCGTTAACAATGACAGATAACCAATGGTCTATCACAATCAGAAGCAATGTTATCAATGGCGGATGGGGGAGAGCAAAAAACCCGACATATTGCGCTGCCATCCTTCACCAAATAGGGTTGATACTACTGCAATTGCGATCGCGGCTGCATGCATCAAAAACCTAAATGTTGCAGCCACAATCACAGCCCTAGATCAGTTTTTAAATTTAAACCTTAAATCATAAACAACATATCCAAAGGGTTATACCACTTTTTATTATAAGAAAAAGAAAATAGCAAAGTCACTATTCAACACTATATAAAACATATAACAAAACCAGAGAAAAGGAACAAAAAAACTAGACAAAACAAAGATAGAAACGACTTGTTTCTTGTGCCTTTTGAATCTAGGAGGATGCTTATGAGTTGGAGGAGGAATTTCAACAACGTCAGGGTCCATCAAGCAAAAACCTTAATCAAATGAAACCCTTTTTTGTTGTGTGTGAGGAAAACCAGAGAAACAAAGGTTTTGCGCGGGGTGCTACACACAACAAATCACACGTAAATAAATAAAGAAAGTGAGAGTCTACTGTCTGGTCTACTAGGCAACTATAAGCTAGCTCGGTTAGGGCAGACTTTTTTTGTTGATCTATTCCCTCCAGAATTCACATTTTTCAAAGTGAATAAGTGGGGGTGTCCGAGGTTCGAACCTCAGCTCCTCCATATAACAATGCGTGTTCCTTGCCAACTGAGTTATGTTCACGGCATAGATCACTCTTTTTATTAAGCTAATATATATAAAAATTAAGAAATTTTTCAATGACGTCAATCATATATTATTTTTATAAATAAATTTGCCTAAAGGGTATAATTGAAAAAAGAAAAAAAAAAGTACTATTATTTAAATCGAAACATTTCATCGTGAGAGCTTCATAAATTGTTTTCTGCCATCAAATCCTCCCTTTATATGAAGTGTGTGTGCGGAAAAAAGCAAAAGAGGTGATGGTCATGTTATTTCACACGGTTGTGAATTTGTCGGGATAAAAAAATGTCGGGGGATACATAGCATTATTCATGAAAAAATCACTATAATTATTTTTTGAGAGAAATCATTGTAAAATTATGTCTTCTCTTTACATATAGTATAGATATATAAAAATAAAAATCATTTAGTATATTAGTTTGATAGGTTAAACTATGATTGTTTTAGAAGTCTATTTAGTTGAAAAAGTGAAGGCACAATATATATATATATATATAAAATATTTTAGGTCTACATAATCGACTTACTTAAATAAACATAATTTTTTATTAATATTATTATTATTTTAAATTTTCCTTCAAAAAAATTATTATTTTGTATTTTAATTGAATTATAAAATTTATTAACCTTTTCAGCAATTAAAACTTATTAGTCTACATTTGTTTTTTGCATATTTAAATCTATGTTTATAATTTATAAACTACAATTGAAAAAAGATATTGTGTACAATCAAAAAATTTAAAATATCATGTTATATATAAAGGAGGGTTTAATCTCATTTGTCTATTAGTTTACGATGCTATTTAAACATATATTATATTATTTATTTAAATGTGTTTATACAAAATAGACTTTTGAAATGTCTGAAACATATCTAAAAAATAAACTTATGACAAACTACAAGTTAAGTTTTGACCTTAAATTTTTTTATAAGTCAAACCAAGACCATTAAAACTCTAACTCGTCTCAGACTATTCCCACCCTAAGTGAGAGTCAAACAAAGATGTGATATATATAAGAATATTATAAGAACAAAAATGGGAGATAGAGAGGCTTTGTCTTTGTTGGATATAAAAAAAATTATGAACTAATTAATGCTACCTTCGCCTCTAAGAGTATGTTAACGGGAGTGAACGTTGGTGATCTTATAAATTTAAGGTTGTCTCGTTGGAAAAGCGAAAATCTTTCTTTGGGCAGTCGGGTGGGGGGAGGAGTTTAGGAAAATTTCATGGGTCCATTGGGACTCAGTTTGTTTAATTAAGGAGGAAGGAGGGTTAGGTGTTCGAAGGTTGAGGGAGTTTAACTTGGCTTTACTAGGAAAATGGTGTGGAGGATGTTAATTGATAAAGAATGGTTGTGGTATAGCGTGATGAAGGCGCATTACGAGGAGGAAGGGGTGGTTGAAGGAGGGAGGGAGGTATGGTTCTGCATGGTGGAGGGTTATGGCGGATATTCGTGATGGTATATGTAGTGGAGTTGGGAGTTGGTTTGATGATAAACATTACTAGGGTGGTAGGAGACGACCGTAGTACTTACTTTTGGACGATAATTGGGTATGGGGCTTCCCTCTATGAGTCAGGTTTAGTTAGTTATTCGATTTGGCAAAGAATCAATTTAGTTTAGTGGCAGAGATGCAACAGTTTGGTTGGGATGAGGGGAAAAGTGATGGAAGTGAAGGAGGAGATTGTTTGCTTGAGAGGAGGATCAGCTTAGAAATTGTTGTTTTTTGCTTCATAACATTGTTTTGCAGGAGAATGTTATTGATCGATGGAAATGGTTACTTGACCCAATTAAAGAGTGTCTAGTCGGTGGTGTTAATTAGTTCTTTATGGCTATAGAACATAATGCATATAGGGTTCATGTCGATTCTATTTGACACTTACAGGTTCCTCTGAAGGTTTATTTATTTGTGTGGCGTCTCTTCCGCAATCGGCTGCCAACAAAGGACAATCTTTTGCGGCTGGGTATTATTCAAGCAGAAGCAACTTCTTGTTCATGTGGTTGTGATGCTCAGGAGTCAGCGGAACACCTTTTCATTCATTGCAGTCATTTTGGCCAATTATGGATTTTCTTTACGGAAATGGCTTAGTTTTTCTTCAGTTGATACGTATCGAGTTCAAAATCATTATGTGCAGTTTGGGCAGCTATGTGGTTTTCCTCGTCACTCTCATCTGTTCTTGAAGTTAATTTGGTTTGCTTGTGTTTGGACAATTTGAAAGGAAAATAATAATAGGACCTTCAATAACAAAGTTATGGATTTACACCAAATGATCGATAAAGTGAAGTTAATGTCATTTATGTGGCTGAAGGCAAATATGAAAAGTTTTGCTTATAACTATCATGAATGGTGATGCAATCTTTTATCCTGCACGGGAATCACTTTGTACTTGTTTTGGTTTTTCTTTCGGCGTGTTTGTGTTTTGGTATCGTCGTTTTTGTATGAACTTTTAATGGCTTCCCCTAGCACACCTTTTGCAAGGGGGACCTTGGTTTTGGTTAAATATATAATTTAATTTTGCCTTGTTCAAAAAAATCAACATTAATTTTTTTGTACCAACGTACTCCATTTATGTGACATTTTTCTACAATCAACAAAAAATAGTATTATGTTGAGAATCTAAATTGATTATCTCTGTCTTAAAGGAAAAAAAATTGTAAAATCTATATCAATTATTAACAAATTTAATATTATTACCAATTTTCTTAGTTTCGTGATTTGATCAAGAGGGTCTTATATTTAAGGACAAAAGTAGTACACTTGAATGCAAATTATGAAATTACTACAACATTTGTCCCTAATATAAAACTCTCTTGATCAAACCACAAGAATTAAAAAAGCTAAGAGTTGTACTAAATTTAGTGTTGATTGCAAAAGTATATGTAAGAATATATGTTTGTTGATAAAAAAATTAATTAATGTAATTTGAAATTCAAAAGGAGTCTTATAAAAAGGATAAAGAAATTTCTCAAGATGGTCCTATATGTGGACACCTTCTAGCTTTTCATGCAGTTTTCTGCAGGAGTCATGGGCAAATTGCAACACATTGTTGGTAGGTTTCAGCTGCAGAGTTTTATTGTTCTGGATAGCCGAGAGAGATATGGAATTATTGGTTGATTGCAATCTGACCCTCCATAAATCAATGAAATACTGAGAAAGTCTTACTTTGTTGCCTTTATTCTCTTTTCTTTCTTCTTTTTCTTCTCAAACTTCCTTCTTTTTCTTTTTCTCTTCCATATACTCTTTCTCTTCTTTCTTTTCTTCAAGTTTTTCTTTTATTTTGTTTTTCTTTTCTCATCCTTCTCCTCCATCTCCATTTAAATTTTATTCATTTTTTTCTTTTCTTTCTCTTCCAACTTAATTCTTTCTTTCTTTTTCTCTTCCTTCTCTACCTTTTCCTCTTCCTTTATTATTTTTCTCGGAACATATGGTAATGGAATATTCATTTCTAATCATATATCTCCATATTTCTCTTACATCTTCTCTTTTCAATTGACTTTTATTTTATTTTATTTTTCTCTTTCCTCCTCACCTTCATCAATTCAATAACTAATATAGTTTTAAGTTTAGATTGATTGTTAAAAAAAAAAACAGTTTTAAGTTTAGAAAGATGGTTGTTTGCTTATGAAGTAAACTAAGTACCCCGCATGAAACAAGAATAGATATAATATGAAGTGAACTAAGCATCCCATAGGAAACAAGAATAGATATAAAATTGCTGAGATTAAGTTTCCTCAACTAATAATCTAATGTCCTTCTTTGGTTGATTATAGACTCCTACTATTTCAAGTATACTTTCGCCTATCGTCCATTGTACATCTTGATATCTTGCAGGTAACGGGAGATCCATTTTATGCTTTAACTTTTGATGCCTTGCTCCGTTAGCTGATAGTGTATGTGACTGTAAACCTTGCCCAATGCCTCACAACTAGCATCTACGAATGTATTTACCCAAGTTCCTTCCCAAGAAAGTCTATGTCTAGAACTCTCTAGGCCAAAACATCAATTTCGAATAAGACGTCGAAAAAACATTAAATGTGGGAATAGAAACATCAATATAAAAAATATGATTTATATATAACCAACCCGATTAAGTATCTACATTAGAATCATAGAAATTATATCCAATCCCAACAAAAGAGAGAAAATGAATTATACTTAGCCTTACAATACATAGCAAGAAGAAAAGAGAGTTGATGTTGAAGACGTTGCCATGGTCTTCTCCGCCTTCCGCTTTTTCTATATAAATCTCTCTCTCTCTCTTTCTCTCTCTAGATTTATAACTTGAGAAAAGCAAAAAGATTCCCAAAAAGTGGTGGTTTGAGCTCTATCTGCAAAGTGAAATAGATCATAGTAGCCATGATAGTAATCAAAACTTAGGTTATCTAATATTTAAAAGTAATTGGGGGAATTTCATATGAAATGTATATTGACTATTACGCAAATTTATAACTTATCACGTGTCTGATAAAACTGCTTTTGTTACAAAGTTCACTTTAACACAAGCTTTTCTTGAAGAAATTTGGCTAAATTTTATGTTGTGTTTGGCACCAAATTTTCATCTCTCAAGAAATTTTCATTTCTTATGAAAATTTGGAGTAAAAGAATTCTGCTTCATTAAGATAGAAGATATCTTAGGACTCGTAAAAATCTTACAAGGGATATATATATTTACATTCCTCTAAAGGGCCTAATTGGACAAGTTTTTTGGATCAACAAGGCCTGCCGTTTTACAACTTATTGTTAGATTTGAAAGTTAACTAAATTATTGGCTAATAGTTCTCAAAGTGATTATCTTTTTTCAAGCGATTACACCGAGGAAGGAACATTGTCCCTCAATTATGGGTTTCTTAACTACTCTAAAGAGCGTTAAGTATGGTGTTTTTTAGTGTTCAAGGTACTAAACTAAGAAATGCATAAATGAAAGATAACGACATAAAGATAAAGGGATAGAAATGCATAAACTAACTTGTTTAATTGAATGTGTGCATGTCACACAAAAATTATTAGTTTAGTATTTTATAGGCAAACATAAGTCTTAATAACCAAAATGACGTGACATACAAAAATTAGCCTTGATCGGTTATTTGCAAGGGTAATGTGCAAGTTCTCTCGTTGTGGGGGTACATGGTGCCCCACGTTTAGCTTGATATCTTCAATTTTGCGGCATATTTTGTTGATATTATCCACATGTGCACTAATTTCCTCATAACATGGCTCCATGCTCGTAGTTTTCTTCGGTTAATGGTGCTATAAAAATAGAGCATGAGTAAATTGTCTGATTTTCCAACTCCACTGAGTTTTGATTAGGTTTGATATCTTCACGATTTTCATAGACCTTAGTAGACTTGAGAAAGATTCAACTAACCCATATTCGATTGTGTTTGCACTCACGAAACCTTTCATCGGCTAAAGGAAACTCGTCTCGCCGTAAATCATTTTTTTGTTGATTTTAGATAACATGTAATTTATTTTTAGGTGTAATTAACGAATACCCCCTACATTGCATTATTAGTTAGCTATGATATGTGAAATGATGCGACGTAAATAGTAATTACTGTGCGAGAATGGTGTCAACATTGCACCGTAAAACAAAAAAATTGTTGTCAGAAACCCTATCTCAGCCTTTGAATGGACAAAACTTATTAAGTCTCGCATATTTAAGTGCTCAGATGGTAATCCTGACCTCCTCAAGCGATTTTAGTGATAGCTTATTGTCATAAACCATCTTTCTAAATAATCTTAATCAAATAGTCGAGTTGTTTCGGTTGTCCAGTTAGGTACTCTTGATATTTTCTTTTGTTGGACAATTTTGTTTCTCTTAACTCTTTTGTTTTGCAAGCAATAAGCTCAATAACTCAGAGAACGAGGGAGAGAAGAGACACGAAAGACAATCTTTGACTTGAAAAATAGGTCAAAGCACAACGAAATCCACAATTGAGAACCTTCTAGTTCTGAACCATCTTGGAATTCTATTGTGAAAGTAAGTCTTCTTCATGTTTAAGCCTCGAAATGTGAATTATTTTAATCCGCTAAAGAATTCTTATCTTTGCCTTTCAGGCTAAGTGTTTTATCTCCCGCTCTCTAGAAGAATTTCTCCTTTGTGCAAACACCAAGATAGTTTGATTCACCGTCTATGACCCCTCCTTCATCGATATATATCCTAGAAGGAGAACTAGGACGATATTTTGTTGAGGCTGATCTCCCGGTAGTAGTTTCTTCGTCACTACAAGCAAATCTTGATATAATGGATGTGAGCCTACAAGGAGACATCCCTTTAGGGTTTTACTATCTCAGCTAATGGCAACCGATGGGGTGTATTCCTTTCTTCTGGGTTAGGCAATTGTAGATGAGGAGACTATTCAAGATCAATATTCTTAGGCTTTTTGTGTATATTTCTTTGAATCAGCTAGGTAGTCGGCATGTGGGTACCAACTATTTAGAACATCAATGGAATCTTCATTCTATTCAATATTTTTTTATATAGTAGAATAATATTTCTTTAAACACTTTCTTCTTTTTTTTAGGTACAAATTTCTTTAAATACTTTCTATTTATGCTTATGTTGAGTTGTTTGCCTTCCATATTCAGTTTCCGATAGGCTCCTCCATTACAAACCTTACTAACAATGATAGGTCTTTCCCAAACTTAAGATCTTCAATCTCAATTGATGAATTCCACACTAGATCACCTTCAATGAATCACTTAATCTTGACTCGATTATTGGAGGCTTTGACCATCTTTTATTTCGAACTCTCAATATTGACCACTCGATATTTTTGTTAACCTTTTAGTTGGAACTGAATTCCCAGTTTTATTTGATTCATCGCTTCAGGTTGGAATGATAATCATATCCACACTGAATAAGTTTAGGAAGGGGTGATTGTAGAACTCTGGAATCCAGAAAAATTAAACAAAGTGAAAAATAATATAAAATTTCTATAATTACTAACTAATTACGACGAAAAATATAAACTAGATTTGCTTACTTTCTTTTATAGCAAGAAACAAGTTATGATGATGCAAAATGTAGTCCTAATAAACTAATCAATAATTATATGCAACTAGTATATACAAATTATGTTGAGTTTTAACTACTTAATTAATGTAAAATCAAAAACCTGGAACTACTTAATGTAAAATCAAAAACCTAGATGCAGTTGATGTACTAAGCCTTAAATAATCATCAGTCTCAATATTGGGTTTTAAAAAATGATGTTCCTTGATCAAACTCGTGTAGTTAAGCAAGTCATTTCCTGGCAGTGGTGCTCCGTGGTACCGGCGGAGACGTGAATTTCTCACAGTCCTTAACTCCAATTCTTTCAAACTCTTTGACAAGATTATTCACATGTCCAACTAAATCAGCCTTAAATTTATCTGAGCACTTTCCTTCACCCTCATCAACATCTTGAACCCCACCCTTCGCCAAACAACCAACTTGAACACCTTCCATGTATGCTTTACATGACGCCAGAATATCATGTGCTCGGCTGTAGAAATGCCCCACAACAAGGTCTTCAAAATTCTGAAAACCAAAAATTACTTTAATCAGTTGCTTGAACCCCAAGAAAGGAAAAAGATTTTAAATACTTCGCAATATGACTGTGTAAAAGAAAATACAAAAATCCAATCATATATCACCACATTGATATTGATATTGATATTTGTGTAGGTATTTAGAAAATAAAATTATAACATAATGCTACTGCAAAATATAATCAGATGTATGCCTAAGCAGAGATCTCTTCATTGAGTTAATATCCTTCAAGATCAAACGCCAAGGTTTCACAAGTGTACTACTTTGATCCAAGACATCAAAGATCTTCATAAAAGATTGACATGTTTGCATCACTCACCCTCGGAGAAAGAAATAGTAGTGCAGACTTTCTATCTAAGCTAGGAGCTTCTTCTAGCTCCGATATCATGGTCCATTCCTCCCCTCCTCATGGTATCTCAGAGACTCAGACCTCCTCTCTGAGGACTCTAAGGCTTTGTTTGCGAGTTTGGAGGGGAGGGGAGGGGAGGGGTTTGAAAAAATAAAGGAAGGAGCAAGTGGAAGAAACATATGACATTGAGGGGAAGGCTTTGGGGGTTTCATTTTTCTTCATAATACAAAACCCTCCTCATTTGGGGGAACTCAAAATTTGTATTGGAGGAGGGTTTTGGGGGATTTTGGTTGGAGGGTTTACATGAATTCTTCAAATTTAATCTATGTAGTTATAATATTCTTAAATTAAAAATATATTATCATAAGTATTAATTTATTATTCTCCAAAAAATTACTCTTTCAAAAAACGTGAAAGATTTTACCAATTTCCCCTGTATTTCCAACCCTCCAAAGCCTTTCTTTCCCCTCCCCTCCAAACTCCCAAACAAAGCCTAAGGGAACTTGGTTCCATAGATCTTAGGTTTTCTACTTTTTTCTTGATTGTTTTTCTTTTCCGTTAGCTATGTAACCAAAAAAAAATGTATGGTAATACTTTTTAAAATTGAAACTTTTTATATTAGATGATAAAAAAAAAACTAAGTGCTACAAGAATAACTCAGCAAAGCAAACTTAGCAGAGATATAAAAGAAATGAATCAAGAGTAGAACCAAACCTTTGGAGGCTTTCTTATTGTATACAGCATTGTCTTCAGCGATAGAATGAATGTATTCTCATTATACTGCAGGGAATTCGCTTCACCACCCGGTTTGCCCTTCGAAGGTGCCCATCCAGGTTCATTGAAGTAAGGCTTTGCATTCAAGATTAGACCTTGTATGGAAACTAGAACTTGTAGCATTGTCGAAACACCTGGAGTCCATTTCTGATTCTTGCTGCCAGACCAGGTGTTAAGTAGACTGAGGCATACTTTGCCATCGGCATACAAATTAGGGTTGAGCCGAAGACCACCAGAGTGGTAGTGGACTTGCTGCCATGAAAAAAATGGACCCGTTGTCGGAATTGAATTAAAAAGAGTGAACAAGAAAATAATGTCAGTCCGATAAAGTATCATCAACCACGTACTGGGGGTACATTGGGATATTTAGGGGGGAAGTAAACATCAAAAAAGAAAAGACCATCATGGTAAGGAGTCCCTTCTGCTCCAATAATCACAGCCCTCATGAGATCCATCCTTGATTCAAAGACTCTCACAAATATTGTATCTGATGAGCATTAAAATAAAAGTCAAAGATATGGTCAGGTTGATCAATATGCCAGAAACAGGTTTCACACTAAACTGTTTACAAGTTCTTGTTTCCAAACGTCTGAACAAATATACGGAGTGAACACAACCTATGGCACTATTCAATAAGGATGTATTGTAAAGAAAGCCAACACACTTTCGATAAGACAGGAACTAGAATAACCATTTCAATAGCTATGAACGGAATTCGGTAGAAAAAATCAACTATGATCAGATATACGCATTAATAAAGTTCATCAGGTCCAAAAAGTATATTGAATACTAAATGTGATATTACAAGCTATTTAGTATCAGGAATACTAAACTCGCCTGGCAAATGCTCCTCCAAAATTTTCCACTGTTCCTGGACTTTTTTAGCCCAACTCTTTAGATTCTGCTCATAAGAAGGTATTATGTAAATCCATATAATTAAGATTAGAACTGAACAAAGTATGTCTTTAAAATAATTTAAATAGATAAATAAAATAAAAACTAACCTGCTTCATGGAGGAATGATCTTTAATAAAGTAATGGTCCGAACTGTCCGCAACAGCGTCAAATTGCTTAAAGCTTCGAAGTTTCTTCAGAGTTTCATTTTCAGGTTCATCAGTGATTGTCAAACCCGGGGGAACAACAGCTGCTCTATTACGTCCAGCTCTGGCAGATTTGAGAACACTGGTTTCACCAAGCACATCCTCATGAATGGCTTCAAGTGTCTTCCCCTTTTTACGTTTACGACTTATTTCACCAATTACCATTAAATCATCATCATCATTGTCGCCGTCATCAATGTCAATCACATCATGGACAATGGACTACAAAAGTAACAAACAATGATCATTTGTTTGTAAAGAAAAAGATAAGAATTTCAGAAACAATTACAAAAAAGAGATAAAAAAAAATTAAAAAAAATAAAAAGGAACTTATGGTTATTAGCTCCTTATTTCTAAAAATACCACTAGCTTCATAACCACAAAGGAACCTCCTTAAACAATCCTCTCTACTTCGAAAACCAAAACAAACCTCCTCAAACTGTAAAAATATACCTTAATTAGGGTTCATGCTACTACAATTGTGGTCTAGTTCCTTAACCAGGGTTGATGCCACTACAATTGCAGTCTAGTTCCTCTACAATTGCAGTTGCAGCCATGATTCTTAATTAGGGTTGATGCTAGTATGCTACTGCAATTGTGGTCGCTGTTGCATACATCAAAAACCTAATGTTGCAGCACTAATCACAGCCCTGATCAGTTTTTAAAACCATTCATATTCTCATCATATAACAACCTAAATTTAAACTCTAAAACATAAACAATGTATCCAAAGGGTTATACCCCTTTTGGTTATAAGTAAAAAAAAAATAGCAAAACCACTATTCACTCAGTATATGAGAAATAACTAAAATTACCAATGTTGCAATCAGGACATTCTATTGGTAAACCGATTCTAGTACTAACAAAGCTCACATGAAGCAACAACAAAAAACAAAGGAGCAGTAACAATATGCATCAGCAAAGTTAATAACTTTAAAGCAGAAACTGGAAAATCAGGGGACATAAATAATGATCATAGATTAAAAGTGATAAGATATTAATAAAAATCAAAACTTTAAAGCAGAAATTGGAAAATAAGAGGCATAAATAATGATCATGGTTGAAAAGTGAAAACCCATGATTAAGATTTTAATAAAAATCAAAACTTTAAATAGAAAATTCAAACAATATAAGAAAGTACCTGTTTCTTCTGCTTTTTGAGTCTAGGAGGGTGTTGGTGAATTGGTGGAGGAATCTCAACGACATCAGGGTCCATGATGAAGCAAAAACTCTAATCAAACCCTTTGAGGGGAAGATTTAGTGAGTGACAAAAGTTTGAAGGTTTTGTTCCAGGTGTAACGCACACACAGAAAGAAGAGAGAAAAAAAGGAGTGAAACAAAGAGACTAAAAAAATGATTTATAGTAGAAATATATAAAAAAAAAATTGTCAAAACTAAAATCAAACTAAAAAAATGAACAGAAAGAAGAATTTTTTATAGTAGACTAAAATAATATAAAAAACAAAAATATATTATCAGTAGTTTTTGTAAAAAAATTATGTGCACGCATTCTAAATTAAATAATTATTCTTTAAAAAATATTAAAATTTTTAATTTTGAATACACTTTGTTACACAAACTTATATAAAGTGTTAGTACCATTTAAAGTTTTTAAATAGTGTTCTCCGGCACTGGTTAACATTTCCTTTATTATTAGAGTAAATTACACTCTTCTACCCTCAAAGATGTCTGAATTACACTCATTTCTCCTCTTATGTTAAAATATATACTCTTCTCCCTTGAAAAGTAAAAGTTATACTCCCCTCCCTTATAAGATGTTTGAATTACAAACTTCTCCCTTAATAATTAAATATGCACTACTCTTTAATCTAATTTAACATAAATAAATATTTGTATGATATATATTAATTTTGTACCACCATTTAAGAAAAAAAAAATCCATTTCTTTATAATATAAATGTCAATGATAATTAAATTTAAATATTTTGCAATTGATTTTATAATTTAGATTATAAACTTAACTTTTAAATAACCATGTTTTATTGTCTTTAGTAATTTTTTGCATATTTTAATTTTATTTTGGGTTATTTGATATTTTATAATAGAGTTTAAAACTACATCTTAATGAAATTGTGAATGAAAAATAGTGAAAAATGTGTATTCAATTTTTTATTATATTAAAATAGACCCACAATACTATTTTTTTCGAAGTGTGCTAGATTATTATTTTTTGGCTAGATTATAAGAAATAAAAAAAAATTGAGGGAGTAAAGTGTAGATTTTAACATAAGAGGAGAGGGGAATGTAATTCAAGCTTCTCTTAGGGAAGGGAAATGAAAAGTTTTCTAATATGTTTTGAATAAGAGGGGAGGGGAGTGTATATTTTAACATAAGAGAGGAGAGAAGTGTAATTCAAACATCTTTGAGGGGAGCGGAGTGTAATTTACTCTATTAGAAATATATACAAAAATATTGAGGGAGTAAAATGTAGATCTTAACATAAGAGGGGAGAGGAATGTAATTCAAGCTTACCTTAGGGGAGGGGAGTGAAAAAATTTCTAATATGTTTTGAATAAGAGGGGAGGAGAGTGTATATTTTAACATAAGAATGGAATGAAGTGTAATTTAAGCATCTTTGAGGGGAGGAGAGTGTAATTTACTCCACAAATAATCCATTTGATTTTTTATATAAGAAAAAAAATTACTTTTTAGATTCATTCTATAAATGGAGTATTTAGTTTCTAATATAGACTATATACATCATTTTGATATTTGCTTGACGAATACCGACACGTTCCTCTGACCTCTCTCTATACTTCTAGTTCTCGCTCTATTCTCCTACGTTTTTTCCCACAATCAAAATCTGGCCACTCAAGATGTAGATCCTAGCAGTGGTGGTGCGACGAGACTTTTGTCTCCACACCACCTTCTTCAGCCACGCTAGGTCACTGTTCACTCCGTTTTTTGCTCCGTTCGCGTCCGTTTTTTGCCGGTTTCCTGTCCAGTTCTCTTTGCGGCCCGATCTAGTTCAGATCTAGTTGGAGGAGGTGAGGTGGCCATGGATTTGGTCATTTCGGTGGTGAGGGGTTGGTGGCCTGGTGGTGTGAGGTGGTGGTGGAGCTGTGCGGATCGGAGTTGGTGTTCCGGAGGTGTTTCCGATCTGTGCGGATCTGTCACGAGAGTTTTTGTGAGATGGTGGTGGTGTTTCGTGGGTGGTCCGTCATGTCGTGTACCTCCCACTCTTTTGTGTTGTTGCTAACACCAAGTGGGGCACCAAGAATACACTACTACAGCTTCTTCCCATTCTGGACCACTTTGTCCACCTACAAACAAAAGTTTATCTCCACAAATCTTGAAAGCAAACATTTTAGGTGGGTTCATGTTTGTAGTGGGACTATACGGTGTGTTGTAGGGAAAGAGTAGAGTGTAAACGAAAAAAGCCTCACAAGACTTGGAATAGGCATACGGTTATGAGCTACCAATGGGATGAATATAAGGAAATTGTTGTGGAGGCCATACAGTGGTGGTGGTGGTTCGGTTGGAGTGTAGGTGGTGACGGGGTGATCTATGGTGGTGTGAAGGGGGTGAGGTGGTGTCGATCTGTGTGGTCCGATTTTGGCGGTTGCAGGTGTGCGACATATCTTTCATCCACAATTACTCCTCCTTCAACGAACTCCCGGATCGTTTGTCATCGTAAGGATCGTGATGGTTGTGGTTGTTCGTGTCAGTGGCCGTGTAACTTCAGATTTTACTTGATTTGGTGACAGACCCCCTCTGGCGTCACTGTGTGTCTGTTACTCTTATTGATTGTTTGTTGTTGTGTCGTGGTGTTGTGGTGGTGGTGATTCGGTTGAGGTGGTGGTGGCGGCTTTAGATGGGTGGTCTTTGTTTTGGACTTGGATTTGGTGTCGAAGCGGTTTGCGTACGTGAAATATATAAGGGGGTCGCTGGTGTTGTTTAGGTGAGGAAACGGGTGTTGGTTGGGGTGATTTCATTTGAAGGCAATCTCTGTTACACGGGTCGATGTTCGCCGTCACTAGCTCTCGTTTGCATTTGAAGGCAGTCTTTTTTTTTTGGTTGTTAAGGTGTTTGGGGTGTTTGGAGGGAGCAGGTCCCGTTGTGTTGAGCCTTTTCCTTTTGATAGGTTAATTGTTTAAACTTTGCATGCCATGTCTTTCGTCTTACATATTGTGTGCTGGTTTCCGGTGGGCCGGTTACTTTTGCATCGAGATCGGGAGTCGGGGTCTAGCTGCAATCTCTGTTTGGCTTGATTTGGTTTTCTCTGGTGTACCGGGGGCGAGGGGTGTCCTACTAATTTGGTACTAAAGTCTGGTAGGCCGATCACTTTTGATTCGAGATCGGGAGTCAGTTCTTTGTCTCAAGTTCGTTTTTGGGCTTTTGTTTTGTACTCTTTCGGTGGATCGGAGGTCGCGAGGTTGTGAAACCTGCATGATCTTTCGGTCAGGTGCTCTTCGAATTGTGGCTCAGCTTGGGTGTTGGGGTCTGGGAGTTTTATTTTGAGGGTGTTCTTTGGGGGTGAGTAGTGACGATGGACGATAGTGGATACCGTGTTTACAGTGCTTGTTTTTTTTAAGGAGTCTGTTTTAAGTGGTGATGTGTTTTGCTGGGTTTATGTTCAGGGGTGTTTTTAAGTGGTTATGGTGTACCGTCTATATGAGGCACCATTTGTATCTTGTTTCGTTCATACCTTGCGTCTTGCAGGGATGGCGTTTAATAATATTTGTTGATTCAAAAAAAAAAGACTCAATAAATGAGTCCAATCCAGGTCACTAAAGTGGTTCGCCACATCTTATCACATGGTGCAACACGTGATTTGGCCGCATGCACCACCTTGAAAACATGTTGAATCAAAACGACATGTGGCACAAAAAAATAATCTTCTGCGGGGTTTGAGGAACCACCTCGTTCCAACCTCGAAGATAAATAGAGAGATGGCACATTTCACTGCCTTAAACATGACCAACTTCTAAATAACTATCAAGTCGTTCTTGTTTATAAAGACCGCATCATAATCTCATAAGGTATGGTTCATTCTAATCCTACCCAGCCACCTCAATCACATATTGACTTGGGCGTTGGAATATATGTTGCAGAAATATCCCCTTCCTCTACAACCAAAGACGAAGGTTCCGACCAAACACCATTTTCCAAGGACCCTTCTAGTTGTTCGTCATCTAATGATCTCAACCATATCAAGTTGATTTTATTCTATCTACCATAACATTTGGTAACTACTTTTTTCTTTTTTTTTTGTTAGTTTAAATGTGTTAATAATATTTGATCTAATTGTTTATTTTATTTTTTTATTTTTCTTTGGTAAAATACAATTTTAGTTATAAATATTTGTCTCATGTTTTTTATATTTATATTTGGATATACAAATTATTTGTCTTATATTATATATCAATGACAAAAGTTTTTCTCAAGTGTTTTCATTATATTTAGATGTGAAAAAGAAATATCTTTTCTATAAAAAATCATTAAAAAAAATTCTCTTGTGTTTATTTTATATTTATCTCCGATAAATATTTACTCTGTATTTTTTATATTTATCAGTAATGAAGATTTTTCTCATGCTTTATATATTTATCCGTGACTAAAATGTTGTTCAATTTTTTTTTAATATTTATCAATCACAAATACTTATCCGACATTTTATTTTAATATTTGGATTTCAAAAATATTTATCTCGTGTTTAATTTTGTATATTTATCAGTGATAAAAGTTTGGATAAAAAATAATAGGAAGAAAACAAAAATAGAGATAAAAGTGATGATATTTGATATCAAAGAATAGAGGAAGAGGAAAAGATGATGGAAAGAATAACCTAGAGAGTAGGCATGACAACAAAATATATACATACGTATCCGTCTGTACCAAATCCAATTTGATTGATTTTTCCTGCTTTGACTGAGTTTGGGTATGTGTTTAGGTTTTCCTCGATTTCAAAACACGGGTACGGGATGAGTAATGAGAAGATATAGGTGTCCATCCGAAACTCATACCCAAACCCATTTCAAATACACAAAATCAATTTATTACCCATTTTATATATATATATATATATATATATATATATATATATATATATATATATATATATATTTAAATTTTTTTTTATTTCTCTCGTACAGTCAAAGTCCCAATCTGTCAAACGACATTCACTTTTCTAATATCTCTCTCTTCTCTTTCCACATCTCACGCCTTCGGTCTCTCTCTTCTCCATCACCATAGTCATCGATCGTCATTATCTCTTTTCTCAATAATATACTACAATAGGGATGACAATGGGTGCCTTTGGGCAAGGTAATATAGTGTCATCCCTATACCCGCGTTTATAAAAAAATCCACGCACCCGAACCCCTACCCTTGTGGGAAACAAGTTTGGTGTTTGTCCCCGTACCCTATGGGCACCTAAGCGCATGCACCCGCACTCATTACCCGCAATTTAACTTAAAAAAACAAAAATAACAAAAAATATCACAACTTAATTAAAATATGATCGAAAATCTTTTAAATCAACTTATAAAATATCACACATCGTACTATTTAGTGAAATAAAACAGATCTAAAATATTTAAAATAAAAAAAACAAATACATATTGCAATAAATTTCAAAGGCTTGGGATTAATTAACCAATTTTAGTTATAGTATATATAATGTGCGGGCGTGGGGCAGGCTGGACACCGAGTGTCTGTACCCATGCCCATACTGTACAAATTTGTGGGTAATCACACAAACTCATATTCATACTCAACAATGCAGGTATTTATCCACCCATCGTGGGTATTTTTGCGAGTGTTCATTGGCCTTGGGTCCAATTATCATCTCTATGGGGCTGAAAAATAATTATGTTTTTTTAAAAAAAGTTATATATGCACAACGGGGATGGGGCGGGGATATCTGAACCTGTATTTCTCATCCCATGGGTATGAGTATGGTAACAGATAAGTATATGAGAGTATGTATAGGGACAATGGAAGGTAAAATCCGTCCCCACCCCGCCCCATTATCAACCCTACTAGAGAGAATAAAAAGAAGAACATGTAAAAATTTGAGAGAGAGATAGATATTTGGGAAGTTGTTTTATTTTTTGATTTGAATTTGGAAGAAAGCAGGAGAGAGAAGGAGTGAGATAATGAGAAATAAATGCAAGAGAAAGAAAGAAAAAGGAAATGCTAAAGAGAGGTTTGGAGAATGTACTTTTTTTTTTAATAAACAGAATGAACTTTCTAATAACACAATTTAACCATCACCGTCAAGATTTAAAGAAAAGACAATAATTTTTTTTGCTGATTATTAAAAAAATATAATTAGAGAATAGAAATTTAAAATCAAAAATATTAAATAATAGAGCAGGGAAAAATATGCAGCTAGTATATACAAGTGTTAAATAAATTTTTCGTCCCTATAAATATAGCGAATTTTGATTTTAGTCTCTAAAAAATTAAACCGAATGTTTTCATCCTCATAAAAAAAATTATTTTGTTTTTTGGTCATTAATGACCATTTTATGTTCATTTGAATGTCAAGCTTATAACTCTTTTATGTTCAAATTGTATCAATTTTATGTTTGTTCATTATGTTCAACCTTTATATATTCATATTATATTAAAAAAATGTCAAAAACATGTCAAAATTATATCCATTAGGGAACAAAAACAAAATAAAAAAATTTGTGAAGATAAAAACATTAAGTTTAATTTTTTAGGGACTAAAATCAAAATTCGCAATATTTATAGAGACGAAAAACTTATTTAACCCTATATACATTACATAAGTTTTTAACTAAATGTTCAAAACAAAATTTGAATGCAGTATTGCTGTTGATGTAATAAGCCTTTAGTAATCACTTTCAAACTCAAAATTGGGTTTTGAAAAAGAAAGTTCCTTGATCCAATTCTTTCAAACTCTTTGACCGGGTGTTAAGCTGTGAATTTCTCACACTCCTTAACTCCAATTCTTTCAAACTCTTTGACAAGAATTTTCACATATTCAACTAAATCAGCCTTAAATTTAGATGAACAGTTTCCTTTACCCTTGTTAACATTTTCAACCCCGCCTTTGACAAAACACCCAACTTGAACACCTTCCGTGTATGCTTTACATGACCCTAGAATATCGTGTGCTCGGCTGTAGAAATGCCCCACAACAAGGTCTTCAAAATTCTGAAAACCAAAAACCAAAAATTACCTAAATCAGTTGCTTGAACCCCAAGAAAGGAAAAATCTTTTTATATTTGAAAAAATAAAAACCAATGAAACAAACCAAGAGTAGAACCAAACCTTAGGAGGACTTCTTATCATATATGTCATTGTCCTCAATGATAGAATGAATGTATCCTTGTTATACTGCAGGGCTTTCTTTTCACCATCTGGTTTGCCACTCGTTCTTTCATATCCAGGTTCATTAAAGTAAGGCTTTGCGTTCAAGATTAGACCTTGTATGGAGACTAGAACTTGTAGCATTGTTGAAACACCTGGAGTCCACATCTCATCCTCGTCGCCCTCCCAGGTGCCAAGTAGACTGAGGCATACATAGCCAGTCTTATACAAATTAGGGTTCAGTCGAAGACCTCCAGAATGGTAGTAGACTTGCTGCCACGAAAAAAATTGACCCATTTGTCGGAATTGAATTAAAAAGAGTGAACAAGAAAATAATATCAACCAAATAAAGTATTCTCAACCACATACCGGGGGTTCATTGGGATATCTAGGGGGAAAGTAAACATCAAAAAAGAAAAGACCGTCATGGTAAGGAGTCCCTTCTGCCCCAATAATCACAGCCCTCAAGAGATCCATCGTTGATTCGCAGACTCTCACAAATATTGTATCTGATTAGCATTAAAGAAAAAAAGTGAAAGAAATGGTCATGTTGAGCAATATGCCATAAGCTGGTTTCACATTTCGGTATTTATTAGTTCTTGATTCCAAGTTCCAACTTTAGACCAAGGAAAAATTTGGCAATCTTTCAACAAGGATGTATTATAAAGAAAACATGCCAAGACTTTTTCAATAGGGCGATAACTAGACCTACATTGTCTACAGCAAGGAATAGAGTTTGATAGAAAAAATTAACAATGATTGGATATAGCCTATACGGTAAAGTCCATCAGCTCGAAAAAGGAAAATTGATGCTAAATGTGATATGACATCGACAATTTACAAGCTATTTAGTAACAAGAATGCTAAACTCACCCGGCAAGTGCTTCTCCAAAATCTTCCACTCTTCCTGGATTTTTGTAGCCCAACTCTTTGGATTCTGATCAAGAAATATTATGTAAATCCGTATAATTAAGATTAGAATTGAAACAAAGTATGCCTTTAAAAGATTTTGTTTAGAAAAACTAACCTGCGCCATGGAGGAATGACTTTTAATAAAGTGATGGTCTGAGGTGTCAGTGACAGTGTCAAATTGCTTAAAACTTCGAAGTTTCCTCAGAGTTTCATTTTCGGGTTCATCAGTGATTGTCAAACTCGAGGCAGCTGCACTCTTACGTCTAGCTCTGGTAGACTTGAGAACACCGATTTTACCAAGCACGTCCTCATGAACGGCTTCAAGTGCCTTCCCCTTGTCATGTTTATGAGCTATTTCAGCAAGTACTGCTAAATTATCATCATCATTGTCGCCGTTGTCAATGTCAATCACATCATGGACAATGGACTACAAAAGTAACAAACAATGATTATTTGTTGATAAAGAAAAAGACAGACGTTAAGAAACATTTAAAGGAACCTCCTTAAACAATCCCTTCTATTTTTGAAAACCAAAACAAATATCCTCAAACTTTAAACCTACACCCTGCAGTAAGATCCTAAATGGTTTTTCTAGGTTTCTAAAATAATTTATTTATGTAGTATAAGAGAGAAATCTTGAATCCAAAACTTACGTATAGCAAAACTATATAAAGACATAAATAAAAGAAACCACTATCCAACACGCATGCATATGATGAAAAACACCATATGTATGTATGAAGGTGTAATATTTTTTACATCGATATGTTGCAATCAGGGACATAAAAACTGATCATGATTGAAAAGTGAAAACCCATGATAAGAGAAAAGAAACAAAACAAAACCCTCATGAATAAATTAAAAAATAAAATAAAAAGTTTGAAACCTTTTTCTTCATTTTTTTGAAGAGGGAAATATGTTTCTTTTGCTTTTTGAATTTGCGAGAGTGTTGGTCCATGAAGAATCAAACCCTTGTTTTGTTGCATGTGGCGAAAACAGAGAGAAAGGGTGGAAGAGCAAGTAAGTAACGGAGTTTACGTAATAATTGATATATTTGTACGCAAATTACGAAATTACTAGTATTTTTTTTTTCATTTCTTTTATTTTTTTTTACGAATATATTTGTACAAATATATTCACTATTGGAGGATTTAAAATTGATTTTCAATAGGTATAATCAATTTTTAAATGTTTGAATGATTTCAGGTATAATTAATTATCTCTCTAGAATTTACTTTAATTTGAAGTTAAAATTGATTTTCAATAGGTATAATCAATTTTTAAATGTTTGAATGATTTCAGGTATAATTAATTATCTCTCTAGAATTTACTTTAATTTGAAGTTAAAATTTGGAGCTTACCTTTAGTTTAGAATTGATTTTTACCCTCAATTTTTTTTTGTTTAAACTCACCTTTATATGAAATTAAATTGACCTCTCAACATTTCACTAATTAAACAACACATGCACACCCTCTAGTTTTGATAAATCACTCACTTCCCCTCAAAGTTACTCAAACTTTACCTAACAACCTTACGTAATTCTCTTCAATTAATTTATATTCATTTTCCACAAATGACAAATCTACCTACACATAAACCATAAACCCATGTGCAATTGGATATCCTTTCCAAAGTTTCATTGGCAAATTTTGATGGTTATTAGAGTTTGATTATGTTTTGATGCGTGTTGTTATTTAAGAGTACATGTTGTTGGTATTATCTTAAGAGTACATGTTTTAATGTTAGATTACATTCTGTGTTTTTGAGGTTCGAATTCTATAAACTGGACACACATTTTACACGTTCAGCTTATAGAATATGAAATATATCCATATAATGAGTTCTAGTGTGGATTGACACTATTTGGATTGCCAAAACATGTATGGATATCAAATAGTGACCCTCTCACTCAATCCCACCTACACAGCAACTCATTTCACTCCAACCCCATATACTTAAGATCCACTGTACTCCCATGGTTACCCTGTATTGTTAAATATCTTAGAGGCAGTATATATACTGATAAGGATGACTTGAGTGATGCCAACGATTTGCTCCGATGGTTGTGGCAGTACAATTATTCTAACAAGTATGATTTTCTTGATTAAAACATGAAGTCTCTTCAGCAACCATCACGTCCATGTGAGTATTAGTGTTTGATACCTTTGTACTTAATCGATGATTCATTGATAATCCTAACTCCAAATTGGTGAACAACAACAACCAAGTCTTATCCCACTAAGTGGGTCGGCTAAAATTGGTGAACAGCATAAACAAAAAATATAAAACACTGATTCACCAAAATAAAAATATAAAACACCTAAATTTTGTACAATCCAACAATTGATTCTTGCTAGTAAAAAAACAGAGACACGTTGAAGTCAAAGTCAAGTAAATCCTGATTAATATTGGCAAACTTATATATAATAAAAGTCTAAATTAATATGCACGTAAACAAAATTTAATAAAACAAACAAGTGGCTCTCAAGGCACATAAACAAGGGTAACAATTTATCGATTAGTAAATTTTTTTGGACCAATTCGACTTTTTCTCAAAATATATTTTCTGTGGTAACTGGTAACACATACATGAAACACTCTTGAAGCAGGCCAAATGCTAGTCTTGATCAATTTTAGGCACAGTCAAAACTTGGACCGTGTCCGGGTAGAGAAAGTTGTGACAATTGTTGAATCAGAAATTGTACATTCCTTTCAACTTGAGCATATTAAAAAGTCTCTAAGCCGTCTTCAAATTACTTGGCAAACAAATTTGACATTGTTATGTGGGAGTGAATCAACCGGAATTATTATTCATAATTGAGGTTCAGTGTACATAATTTATATGGCATATTTGTTCATACATGTCATCTCTTTCAATAGTGCATGTCTATGTCGACCACAAGGAGGAGAGGGGCTTCCCCTTTTGGCATTGTTTGACACAAGCAAGTGCAATCTCTTGCAACTGTTTCTCCACGTCTTCTATGGGTTGGCAAGCGTCTACAATCTGCATCAAGCCAGGGGAAAGAAAAAGAAAAAACAGGAAAATAAGAACCAACTGAGGTTTAGCATAATGCAGTAAAATACTATTTGTCATTGCCAACAAGCAAGACATGTTGAGAATTTTTTTTCCTTCCAACTATAAACATGTGGAGATTATAGAAACAGAATCAATAATTTTGACACATTGGCATATATGACACAGAATGTTAGTATCAGAACTTACAATTTAAGGAGGAAATGTCATAAAAAAAAGAGTTCATTACCTTCCATGAGGCATCATGAAGAACTTTGTAATGTTCGGCAACTTTCTGCTGGAATTCCAGCTTTTCATATCTCTCATCACCATACCCTCCTCTTTCTGCAGCTTTCTGAAATGAATGTGCAAGGAATATAAATAAGCAAAACAGGAAAGCATGCATGAGCTTGACCAAACTCAAAAAATGTAGCCAATCAATAGTGAAAAAAAATCAGAAGATCAAGGTCGATAAATTTTTTAAACAAGAGAGCCGAACCCTTTTATGTATTAGGACTTGAACCACCCTTAAGAAAAGTAATACATCTAACTTATGTAAATCAACTCCACAAAAAATGGATCAAAGAAACACCATAGAATATAAGTGTGGTCTTACAGAATAAAAAAACTTTTTCCAGCATGAAGAAAACTAAAGAGTAATAGGTAAGAAACATTGTTTTAAAACTGTGGTTCCAATAAATAAAGCAGCTTTGAAATAGTGTATCAACCTAACCAAACAAATCACTATATATTGGCCAAACAGCAAGTGTTGCTTACATCTGGTGATATGTCAAGGTATGCTACTAGATCTGGAGCCAGCAATCCGTTTTCTGGGGCCTGCAAAATTTAAAACTCCCTGTTTACTAATGGATCGAGAACATAAGCAGTTATACGAATTCTAAAGTGAACTAAAATAGAAGATCTCCAGGGAATTCCTTGTGAATCTTTTACCTTACACCAGTCAATATCCAGTCCCTTAGCAGAGGAGAAAGCCACCCCAGAATAAGAATAGCGGTCAACAATAAGGGTTGTTCCACTTTTCAATTTTGTTTCCATCAATGACCTGCATAGACAACACAACTTAATCAAAGAAATCTTGAAATTTCACTTGTCATGAGCAAGTACCAGTAAAAATATCCAAGTGGTACATTTGCTAAGAAACATGCATGCAACATCAGCTAATAAGCACCACATTCTAGGATAAAACTAGCCAAGATATCACTAGTCATAATAGCCATATTAACTTAATAACTGGAGCCATGTCGCAAGCTCATTGAATACTAATTCCCAAAGAGTCAGAGCCCATGTCAGCCTTACAACACTACATGTCATCAAAGCAGTGATGCAACAAAGCTTGCTTCTTCTGATTATGTAAAGCATATATTCATAATGACTAATGCTTAATGGCACGACACGTGTTGTAGTAAAATACACACGACCGTGTATTCCACCAACACACTATTTCAGTTTTTTAAATTTATTTTAATTAAAATTTGATTTAAACAAAGAGAGTGATGCCACATACATAGTCATGCGGCTTTGTTGCTCATTCATAATATATATGAAGATATCACTTACTTGGCTTCCAAAATCATTATGTAAATGAGAGTTTTTTTTTATCAAAGAACTTAAATGCCTAAGCGGGTATGGTTTCTATTTCCTGCTTTATATCACAATCTAGGAATACTGTATCCAATTTCTAGCTAGACAGTTATGAAAGGCCATATATAAAATTCCAAGTCATGAATCAAGAATTTTGTTTGTTCTTCCCATGCTAGTTTTTACAAATAATAACGAAAATGTTAGGAAACTAAAAACAAAAGAACAAACCTCTTTTCCCAACGATTAGCACTAAAGAGAAGGTGAATAGTATGATCATCCAACTGTGATGCGTTTGTAAGATACGCAGATATCATTTGCCCAACGTTGGTAGTTCTATCAGGAAATCTCCATAGTTCGGCAGAGAGCCCTTGTCCCTCGAAGTAGGACACTAGTCTGCTACACTGGGAAGATTTCCCAGAACGATCCAAACCTTCTAGCACAATAAGGGCACCTCTAGACTCCTTCTTGTTACCTTCCATTCTTATCTGGCGAGGATTACACTTGGAAGACAAGTTCAGTTGAAAATTCAATGAGTTCTGCAACACTAGTGCTCTGAAACTCCTGCAAAAGAACACAATTATCAGGTTTGGTTTACATTGTAAAACATATTTAAAAAGAGAAGAAAGAAGCAAAGGGGTCTTACAATGACTTGAAAGCTGTGATGCAAGTGGCATAGATCATATCCTAAAAACACCTTTTAACTGAAACAAGTCAAACAAACAATGTATGTTCTAACTATAAACAAGTGAAAACCCAGTCGCGACACTTACCTCTTTTCTTTGTTGAATATTGCATTCACGGAACAATTAACCTGAAAATCAAGAGAGAGGCTTTTTACCTACTGTTGAGAATATGAGGGCGGCCGACGGCGGGCGGCGTACAAAGAGAAAAATTAAATTGTAAAATTTGGGAAAGTTACTTCAATTCAATCAATTTTTAAGTTTTTGAAAAAGTAGCATCCTTTTCATTTAAAAAAAAGTGGAAAAAAATTGGGGATTAATCCACTAATCCAACTTATTTTATCTGAATTCGTTTAAGTTTTAGACCGACCTGAAACAACTGTTTCAAATATGAGGTGATTTGGTTTGGATAACAAGTTTATAATTTTGTGAATTCGTATATTCAATTTATGCAAAAAAATAAATCTTTTATAATATAGTTTAAGTTTGTGTGTTACACTTCGAGTATTTTAAGTAAATTCAACTATTACAATTGTAAATAATAGTAAAATTTAAGCTAAATGTTGAAAATTTCACGGAAAAAAGTAATTTAACCATATTTTTTTTAAAAAAAATTTGAAAAGAAAAAAAAAATGTCTTGTGACTCGTTGCCCCAATCCATACTAACTTGATCATCAACGAATTGAGTTGGTTTAAGTTTAACATGAAAAATACACATTTTTTTATCAAATTCAAATCACTTAAGTTTGATTGAGTCGGAAATTAGTTTGGTTAAAAATTAAAATCGACTTAACGTAAACAATACAATTTCGTGGTACATTTTCTTGTAGTGTGTTGTGCATTGCTCTCTGCCGCCTTGATGATAAAAGAATATTTTTTATGTCATAAGTTATACATTTTAATGCGTATTTATTGTCAAAATTACATTATGATCTCACAATTAATTTTCCTTTTTAAAACCAATAAGTGCTACCAATGTTTTTAAATTTAAAAATAAACGAAAAAGTGAGACTCCGCAGCCCAGTCCCAAACAAATCAATACATTTGATATGTTGCTATTCCATTTTAATTTTACCCTTATTATAATTTCATGATTTCATCAACCATCATCCAATACTGCGATTATGATGGTGAAGAACAAGGGGTTGGAAATATTTTCGGGTAAGCATTAAAAGGATGCAGTAAAACTGATGTTTTTTAAGACTATGAACCTTATACAACCTGCTATCATGTTGGCATATCCGTTATATGCCTGTTTGAAAATCCAGTGATCTACCACCACCACACGTTCAATCGCTCTAACAAAGTATAGCTTTTCGATCAACGTAAGTTGAAATTGTGATTCTTAACAAAACTGAAAACCATAAAATGGATCTGGTGTCAATTCATAGCAAGTCATGGACATGTGTGACAAAAAATGAATGAAAGGTAAAGAAGTTCTTGGAAGGCTTTTGGTACAAAGAGCTGTGGCGGGAGATTTACCAATACGGTGCTGTGTTTTAATTGCTCCTTAGTTTAGATAGTCTAAGGACGATGTGTTGTTCGAGTGATGCTTAAATTTGATAGCTTAGAGTATACTTGGTAAATCATATAGTTGAATTAACTACAATGTTGACAGTGAATTGAACGAACCTAAATACTCAACTGAGTTAACCATATTCTTGCATTTGATCAAACACGTGTTGCGCAAGTGTACGAGAAAGACGTGCCTATGTATCATTAGTGATAAAAACAATAGTAAAAGGCATGTCTGTGGCATTCAGTTTTATATCAAAATTTTAATAATTCGCTGAATACAAGAAGTATATATATCATAAGATGAATTTTAACCAAAATACAAGCCATAAATCCCCTGAAATTTTAATTAGAATTAAACAACCACTCTATAATTCCAAATGAAAAAAGAAAATCTTCAGCATTATGATCCTATAATAACTCTTGTTATTATTCAAAAGAAACTAATACATGACATGTTGGATAAATTTATGGGAGTAGAATGCTGCAGCAAATAGAATAAATATGAAGATGCTGAACAATTACTCCAAAAGTGTGTGGATACTAAATTTTATGTTCAATTTGCTCTCAGTAGTTTCTCAAAACTGGATACAACAGAGTACCTACAAATTTTCTTTGAGATGGTTTCAAGTTTCTTGATATGGATCACAAATCCATTATCAATCGATCATTGAACACATATAAGCATACACAAAAACACCCTATTAATTTGAATTTTGAATTTTGAATTTTGAATCAATGGCAAGACACATTTTGGAACAACTCATACATTATTCTTGTGTTCTAGGATGCCAAATATTTTAGAAATCCCTCACATAGTCATATGGTATTTCTAACACCAATTCTGGAAAGTTATAGCATCATAATAGCAATTCAAAATTGATATTAAAACATCACAATATTAAGCACAGTACACAATATGTAATATAAACAATACTATATCAAACACCAGTTATTTGGAACACTCTAATGCATTTGAATGTCCACGTTAGTAAACTCAGCATCCTTGATGGGAGTGGTGCAGCTGGGAGTTATATGTATGTTAAGATGGTGAAGAAAGTAGGGGTTGAAAATATTTTTGGGGAAGCATTAAATGGATGCACAACAACTGATATGTTTTTGGAAACTATCAACCTCATACAAATTCTACCATGGTCACAGAGAGGATGTTTAATGGAATTCTGTATGATGACAATTTGGGATTTCTGCTATATCAAGGGTTAATGTGCTGGCTGGTTGGCCCTCTTGATAGGGTAGGACCAGTGAAAAATTGAAAAATTCTATCACGAACAAGGTATGATGTGATTATGAAAGAAAAATTGGAAATCACAAAATGGGTTTTGGTGGCAACTCATAGCAAGTCATAGGCATGTAAGAAAAAAGTGAATGAACGGTAAGATGTTATTGGTACAAACTTACAAAGAGGTTGAGGCAGAAGATTTACCAAAACCATGTTTTAGGTTTAACAGCTCCTTAGTTTTGCGTCAAACGACAATGGATCGTTGAGTTAGTCATAGATTAAAATAGAAGTGATTCTGATCTAAATTAGTTTTTTTAATGGTTAATGTTAGTAATTAGTTGTTAGTTACTATTTGCTCCTTCATCCAGGTTTAAACCCAGGACCTCCAACTTCTTAAACCCTTGGCTCAAACAAGTTGAGCTACCCAGCCCCCCATATTTTGATCTAAATGATTTCGAAACTACCATTCTTTAGAGACTAGAGTTCGGACAAAGTTAAGTAGACTCTGAACAAACATTGTTTTGGTCATAGTTTAAACTTCAAAGTTTAAGCACTCATTAGTTTCCTAACTAATATTACACCTACAAAGACTTGTCAAACATTGACTAAGATCAAAAAAAGACCTATGTTCTCGGTAACCTGTAATCAAACCAACTTAAACCGTGACCATCCTTGCTCTCAAGAACAATATCAAATTGACCTATGCAGATCAAGGGTGCCGGTTACCAGGATTACTTCATATTCATGTAATTCATCATTATATAATCATAACAATTCACATCATCGTGGGCTTTAGAACAGAGTAACAAAACAATTAAGACTCGAGTACAGACAACTACTCACGCTACGGTCCCAAGCCAAAACCACCAGGGGGTTTTATTAGGGGATTAAAGTTAGTTAGCTAAGATTTTATAACCTAATTAAAGCACAACATGATTCCCATAAACAAAAACAACAGTAACAGTCATGTGTGGAATTCAGTTGTTAAATCAAAATTTGTAATAATTCACTTAATACAACCAGTAGTATATGATAAGAAGATTTAAACCAAAATATAATAAGCAAATGGTAAATAACCAACCATTCTATAATTCTAACAGAAACAAAAAATCATCATTATCATGATCCTATAACAATTCTTATTATTATTCCAAAAAATTACCGATTAATCTCAAACATTGAATCCTTCAGCACGAAGACAAATTCGATGAGCTTCAATCCACTTGGCACAAGCATCCTCCCCGTGTTCCACTATGCACTCATCTCGCAGCCTCTTAGTGTCAGGACAAGCGCAACAGATTTTCTTCTTCTTCGGAGTATTTGACACTTCACATGCTGATGCCGTCGCTGGCGTTTCCGCCGTTGCTGCTGCTGCTGGCGTTGCCGGCGTTGTTGCTGTTACTGTTGGTTGGTTCGAAGCAGAGGAGGAAGAAGGAGCAGCGACACCGTTTTGCACTTGCGCGTTACCCATTGAATCAAGAAGTGAATATGAATGGATGAAGAAAAATTGAAATTGTAAAGAGAATGGGAAAATTGATTAATGGAACCTTTTTCTCTTTGTTTGGCTTTTGATGTGTAAGAATACGAAACGACAGGGTTTGTTGCGTTGCGTTGAACTAAGAAAAGGGCAAAATGAAACTTTGTGCTGCGGGGTAGGACCGTGATCAAGGTCTTGGATGGATAGAAGTGATAAAAAATTATTTGGTGAGAGAGACATGAATGATAAAATTTAAAAGAAAAATGATATAAACTAATGTGATTAAACTATTTTTATTAGTTTTTATCATTTATGTATGTGTTTAAATAAAATTTATTTGGGATTGTGTTTCTGTAATTATAGGGTCGCTCTATAAAAAGGTATCATAATTTGTTTTTGTCTAAATCATTCCTTTCATAGAAAAAATGACTCTAATAATCTAAATTTCGGTTGAGAAGTAAGTTAATCGTTAATTCATGACTATTTTAGTCGGTGATCAAATTTGACTTGTAGAGCAAAGTTCAACCACTTCATTAATACTTTTTTAAATAAAGTCAAACTAGTTCACTAAAATTAGTTTAAACGATAATCGAACTATTTGAGATGGTCGTATTTCAAGGTCTCAAGTAAGTACCACTAAACTAATTTAAGTGGGTTGCCATTAGATTATTACTTCTTTCTACGACGACCTCGCGCGGTAACCTGTGTTGCTTTAAAATAAAAACCGCCGATTTTGGCGGACTGTGCTCCACCCCGATGAACTCGAATCTTTTGCTTATCTGGTGGTGGCGAACAATGCAGCTTGCGTTGCGGGAGATGCCCGCCTGTAGGCAATCTCATCTCCGAAACAAACGAAAGGAACCCACTTTCCCTCTTTCCTTCCCCAAAGCTCCCGCTTAAATGGAGAAGGAAACTTCGAAGGGCATATGTTGGGTAGGTTTCTGTTTTGTTCACACAAAACCACCTCACCTTACTTAAGGAGTAGGACATTCCATAAAAATATTTCTGATCCGCTGTTACTTTCAAAAAATGCTTGCTGAAAATCAAAGAAAGGAAAGAAGGTCCATTTTCCTACGTAGTTCGTCGCTCCTTCTCAAAGACCGGATTCTCAAACAGGGTTTTGTCAGTCATCAAGTATGATCAATCAAGCCCATAATATTTTATTTATATTATGTCTTCCTTTTCAGCGTTAAAAAGGCCAATCCCTCCCCTACGACACCAAAAAAACCAGGCCGAACTTCTAACAGCCCGCCCCTCACTGACTGAGCGGGATCAGAATTCCCACTGAAGAAGGCGGGAATCGAGTCAGGGGTCATGTCCGGCTTATCCCCGTCTTGTATTAGTGAGATAACTATGGGTGCGTTTGTTTTGGATTTTTTTATTTTAAAAAAAATCACTTTTGTTATTTCGAAGTGTTTGTTTATAATTTTATATAAATCTTTTTATAAAAAAAAAATCTATTCTATTTTTTCAAAGGGTCTTGTTAACAAGTGTTCTAAGGGCATTGTTTAAGGAACCCATAAAAATAAACTATACCTTGAAAATATAAGTCAAACACTTGTTGAAGTTATAACCGTACAATTTTCAATGCAAAAGTTGCTACTTTTAGATGTTTAAACAATGCCCTTAGAGCATTTGTTAACATTTTCCTTTTTTAAAAATAAAACAAACAGATCATGTACTTAATCATATGGTCAATTAAAATTTTAGATTTTAACTCAGTCGATAGGAACAATGCATATAATATATGCATATAATATATGCAATGTCAGAATTCAAACCCCAACCAAAAAAAATAGATTATATAACGCATGGCAAATAAACTCATTTGACCAATACTGTGAATGCTGGATTTTTTAACTTGTATAATGATATATCTAATTTGAAAAACTGTCAAATGATGTACATAATATAATAATCATATAAAAGATCTAGCTTCTTGAGACATTACTCACAAGTCATAAGCAAATGAACACATACTATGCATGCAGTGCAATAAGAATTTACACTAAAATTGTACCCAATTAAGAAGAGATGAACAACCCAACAAACAATTCTACGTGCTTACAAAAAAACACAAGCAATTGTATCCTATATTCCACAACGACTCTCCATTCTCCTAAGAATTTTAGCAACCATAGCTCAAAGAAAACCCAAAATATTTCTATCACATTGTAAGATTGATTTCCCCTTGCTTGTTCTAGAGTTTGAAAAATCTTGTTTATTTCCTTCAAAAAGCTTGTAATTTTTTATTTTATTGACACTGATCTTTTGGAAATTGGTATCCCCACATCACAAGTCCTAAATGGTACTTGGTACGTAATCGATAAATCTAACGTTTCCTACAACTGTTACACAGTACAACAACCGTAGAGGATCCGGTTTTTATTCTTTCTACAAATCACTCAAAACATATTTACATTTTTTTTACATTGAGTAACTTTTTTTATGCTTTTACATTAAGTAACTAAATAAAACTACTAATCATATTTCTCCCTCCACATATACACAAGAAAAAACACCCAAGAAATAGCCAAAGCAAGATCTCCAACAACATGCCTAGGCCAATCACAAGCAAGTTCTTCAACCTTCCCTACAAAGTAAAATCTCCAAACTGCCATTGAAATATGAAGAAACACACATCCTTTAGCAAAGAAACTCTGAAACTCCATATCCTTAACACAAGCAACCATGAACACAAGAAACCCAATTGTGAACAACAATAATCCAGAGAAGGAATCTGATGTTTGAATCAATAACTGATCATGTGGTGTTGAACCTTGTAGCTTTATTGCTGTCTTTGTTCCATGTCCTAAGACATGTACCTCTTCAGAATAAAAAACCATCAATGATCCACATGTTAAAGCTATTGTTGAATGAAGAACACATATTAAGAAAAAACAAGATGAACCCATTTTTCCAAAACCTCTTTGAATTCTTAAAGTTTCCTACTTTCAACTCAATTATGCTTCTTCCTCATAACACTTCAAATTTCATAAACATAGTAGCAAAGAGAGAGAGAAACCTTTGAAGAAATACTTGTGAAAGAAGTCTGAAAAGGAGATGAATCAGAAGAGGATTAAATATTGTGATTGAATTTTGATAATTATTATTACTATTAAATGTAATAAATGTGTTATTATTTTTTTCCATACCCCAACCTCCATGCTTTTGTGGTTGCTACCTTTCTTGTTGAACTAAGCAATTGAAATTATGGTGGGTCATGGAAATGGACCTACATAAGATAATTAAGAACAATGTGTCATTATATTTTGTCTTTTGAACCACGTAAGGTCTTAATTTGTAGCCACTACTCTTATCTTAAACTTAGTTTTTCAACAGCGATGTCGGTATCTGAGGGTAGTTTTGGAACTGGATTCCATGCAGTCACTGACACTAACCATTCATGCAGTTAGTGGATATCTGACCGTCCAATTTCAATCAAATAGTCCATATTTCAAGCTCGGTAATTTTAGTTTTAAAATTAATAATCAAAGTTTGCTTATATTTTGGGCCATTTGATCAGAGGTGTCAATAGAGCCTCAAATTTCAAAGCTCACTCAGAAAAGCCCTCACCAAGTCCACTAAATTAAAGCCCCCTAATTTCCAAAATTATTTGGGGCCAAACCCACTATAAAATCTTTTTTTTTGGGCGTAAAAAAGAAATTAATTATTTCAAAAAAAAATTTGGTAAATAAAAAAACTAAGTTTTTTGTTAGATAAAAAAAAGTTTTTATTTTAGTTATAAAAAAAAAGTTACCGTAAAAAAAATGTATAGAAATTTTGGGGTTTAGGGCTTTTAATTTTTTTATTTGTGAGCTTGCATAAATGTGGGCCTTTTAATTTTGTGAATTTTTAAACCCTTTTACTAAATGGGCTGGGGCCAAAACTTCAAGGCTCGTGATATTGACACCCTAAGTTTGATATCGATTAGACGGTCACGGATCTCTTAACTGCGAAAACGTATGATCTCGGGGACTATAAGGAATCAGGTTGGTAGTTTGATGTTTATTTTCATGTTCCGGATAAGTATGGCAAAAATCTGTCTCAACCCCATCTAATTCTTAACAGTATCTTGATATTTTTGACAAATCACACTCTCCTTGTGACACAAATGTGAAATATCTATTTTAATTATTAGGTGATACTGACCACTCTTGTTTGTTTAAGTGTATCATTCTTATTGGTTCAATAGTTCCTTTTGCTGTCTCATTAGAAAAATGAAAATAACCGTTTAATTCGACGAGTAAATTCACCAATTTATCCAAAATGTTGTATTTAGATTTTTAAATTCTTTTTTTTAAAAAGAATATCTATCAAAATTGTTATTAGTTGAGTCACAATCAGGTTGCTTTCTTTAAGACGTTTCGTGGAACTGCCCAAAGTTGTGCAAGACAGACCATCAACCACGATAAAACAAGTCCAGTTACAACTGTGCAGTTAACTACGGCACTGTAGAAAACTGTTCGAGATTAATACCCTCAAATATGGTATTAAGATCACTCTTTAATACTGAAGCCACTTTAATATTGTATTGTTATCACTCTGTTATGGTGATGAGACCACTCAAATATGGTGTTACCATTGTTTCAAAAAGGGACTATGATCTTAAAATACTCTTTATTCTGAAGGACATACATTATCGAATGGACTATGTTTTTAAAAACTTGCTTAATTCCGAAGAGATATTATACCGAATAGGGACCAAGGTCTTAAGAACACTCTTATTTTCGAAGGGACAGAAAAAGATGAGGAGAAGAATAACTCGTCAACACAAGCTCGAGGAAGAAGAGAGAAAGAGTTCTCGACAACTCAATAGAAACTCTTTGGTGTGTTTTTTAAACTGAGTGGAGTCTTATATTATATAGAGATTTTGTAACTGTTTTAGCAAAAATTGCGGCAACAGTTACTCTAATGGATAAGATCAAAAGAGAATTTATCCATTAATCAGTTCAACAACACTTATGGACAGGATCAAAACATATCTATAAAAGTGGATGAAACAAACTCATTGGATTTGAATGAAGCAAAGATAAGAAATTTAATTGAATTCTTATTCTTATCACAACCACCATAAGCTAAATTTATGGAAAGTGATATTCACGAATAAAAATAATAATTAATATTATTTTTATCATTATCAAGTATTTAAAATTAAATACTGCAATTTAAACACTACTGTGTGTTCTATTTTATGTGGGACCCCCACACTCTATTTTTTCAATTCACACAACACTACATCAAAGTATAATTATTTGGTGTTTAACCTTCCAATTTTCCTTACTTCAAAAAAAAAAACTTCCAATTTTCCTTCCAACATCGCATCAAAGTTCCAATAATTTAATTATAAAGAAGTAAAGAATTTTGGTTTCGAACCTAGACTCTACATGTTTGTTTGATAGTTAAGATATAGAGACATAATATAATGTATTAATTATACTTTGTTAAAATATACCATTTTTCTATCACATCATGAATTGCCTTTATAATTTTTATCTCGGGTATAAGTTGAGTTAGAAATAATTAGACACTCATTTTTTATTTATTATCCTGATATTCTGACATTTTTAAAATGTTGTTATTTTTAAAAATAATGATATCAAGTATTTGTTATTATAACTAATTACATGTTATATTCAAAATATTTAATTAAATATGAGAGAAATTTTTTCATTTAATTATAATAAAGTAATGATATTTTTCTTTTAAGAAATTATATCGTGTTTTTTCTTAACAAATATATATCGTGTTTGTTATCAGACGCACAACAAACACAATATAAGATCAATATCTTAGCATGACTATTAAACGAACCGGTACACATGCTTGACAACTACTGTCAACTTAGTTGTACTTAATTAACAAAACCAAAGGAAAGGAGCAATAGATAATTAAAAAAGACATTGTATATTTAAGGCCATATTTTTGGTCCATGTAGTTTTACAAATGTGTGGTTTTGGTCCATATAATTTTAATTTCTTAAATTAAGTTCTCAAGCCTATAAGTTTATAGCATACAACGACGGTAAAATGTTTACAAATAATATAATAAAATTAAAGTGATCGGAATACCCATGCCTCCGACCTACAATGTTGACGCTCAAATCATTGATTGAACATCTGATCTTTCAATAGGAAACAAATGAGCACCACAACAAGATGATAAATCAAACAAAGTCACACAAGACGAAGAACAACACAACACCACACTCAGAAGACGAAATCATGAAGATTTTTTTTAGATATATGTGAAAATCACTTATTTAAATTAAAATAAAAAGAGAAAAAATATGAAGATAAGTGATTTCGAGTCAATGAAGAAAATGGAATAGAGAACATAAAGATAGAAAACCAGGGTCGGTTTGTCGGAGAATAATGACCTAGAGAGGCATGAAGGTGAGAAAAACACAAGAAGGGGAGTTGAATTGTCTTAACTTTTTCTTCTTTGTAAACTAAGTTCAAAGTTCAGAATCTGTTAAAGTTCAGATTCTGGAACAATGTTCAGAGTCCAATGCAGCGGATAGAGTAAAGATAGAAAGAGAGAAGAGAAAGACACAAAGCAATTATACAGGTTCCTTCCACAATCCGGAAGTAGTCCTGTCCCCTTGCACTTCCGACGAGAGTTCAATAAAATCAATATTTGATCACAAATGCTTAAGGACACAAGCAAGAGACTTCTAAACAAACAAAATTACACATAAAAATGTTTGGTTTGAACACTTGATATACAATGGTGTTCACAACACAAATTAGATACATACTCTTAGGACTCTAGAATTCTAAGATATGAAAGTTGATAAGGAATTCTAAGTGAAATGATGTGCAACAATTTCAGCAGAGTTTTGGCACAAGTAAATTATTGTTGAGTCTCTACTAAAATTCAAGTCTTCATTCATTTATATAGAGATATGAAAGATACGTTGTAGAAAGGTCATCACATCAAAAGAGTCGTTGTAGAAACTTGATCATCACCAATGATATGTTGCTTGATTTGGTTAATGTCCTAGGAGAGAATAATTTGAAATACATTCCTTTTTTGGAGAATTAATCAGCGTAGACACAACTCTAGTAGTACTATGTGCAGACAAGAGTGGAGCAGTGGTTGTACATTTGTACTATTGTCCTTTTCTATGCTCTTTAGTGGATAAGAATTCAATGCCTCGAATTCCCCTGAAATAGCCATTGCTCAAGGCTTCTATTCCTTCTGCAAACTTGTGTCTTCAAATAACCAAATAAACTGACTTTCAGGTTCAAACTCTGAAGGCTTCAGACTCTTGTGGCTTCAGACTCTGATTATCAGCTTTTGATGATCTTCAAACTCTGACTTGCAACATAAGATTTGTTGTAGATTCTCATGCTCTCATTTGTTCTTTTAGAACCAAATCTTTGTTTTAAGACATAATCAATTTTAGTCTATGGTCCTGCACACTTGAACAAATATTAGCATATCTATTTGAACTTTTAATACCTTGTTATCATCAAAACTAAAGGTGGCAATGTTAAACACATTTTGTTCCAACAAGGCATATTCTTCCCTTTATAATTTTCTTCTCTTTCTTGCCTTTCATTTTCGTTTATTTTTTATCTTTCCACTTATCTTC
>Ga0228710_1000817_pt1 | contig 43255 bp, 21 predicted proteins | sample MedpolnodulmetaG_FD_177995 | JGI IMG/M metagenome (GOLD analysis project Ga0228710, IMG submission 177995) | Root nodule microbial communities from Medicago polymorpha collected in Santa Monica, California, United States - pink nodules | ecosystem: Host-associated > Plants > Roots > Nodule... | reverse complement strand
TTACTAGGAAAAAAAAAAAAAAGGAACTTCATTTAATTAAAAAATTTCAACCACACCGCTCTTAGTATGAAACCTAAAATAATTTTGCTAGTCATTAAGGCATGAGCATTATGTACTTTAACAGAATTATTTATCCGTATTGTACATAGCTTTTCTCATGAAAAGACTCCTTTTTGTTCACAGATAAGAAAAACATATCAAGCAGCGAGGAATTTTCCTCAGTATATTGGTGATGGTGCGTATCATTAATATGTAGCTATAAATTTATTATTCTATAGTATCTGGATAATTGAATGTAGTATACCATTCAGCTTTGCCTCATGCTTTGGCACCATCATTATATTAATATATTTAAATGTAGTATACTGATCTACTTAACCTCATCATGTGCTATAAAATTAAGTATTTCTCTTAAGGAATAACAGACACCACCAGAGAGAGAGAGAGAGAGAGAGATGCAAGGAGCAATGTCTAGAAGGGACGTGTTATTCGTGGCAGTCTTATAACGCAAAACAATCAGGGTTTGCAGTTCGACGCATTTGTAACTTGACAGTCTTAAACACAGGCATTTAAGGCTTTTTTTGTTGCATCTTAGTTTTTTCAAGCACCGCATAATGAGTTCATGATTCCTAAAATTCATATGCAGGGCATGCTACTAAAAGAATATCAAACAGTTACAGAATTAAAAAAGTTAAGAAATTAAACAATGAGCAAAAATAGTACTCCCTCCATTTCAAACTGAGTGTCACTTAAGCAAAAAAAATTGTTTCGAAATGAATGTCACTTTCAATTTTCAATGCAATATTAATTACATCTTTTCAGTTGTACCCCTATATACAGGGAATGGATTCCCTGCAGTGACATAACCGCCCAGTCAAATCTCAGCCATGCAAAATTAATAGAGAGAGAAGGTTTAAAATTTAAAAGGAAGAGAGATGTGGATTTAAGTGGCTGGGATTAAAACTGGAGTCTAGTGAAAACCTCACTGGAGGGGATCCATCTCCCTATATACACTACTCCCAAAATAGTACCTTTTTTTTTGGGTACAAAAGACACCAATATTTTATAGGGATAGTTTGGTAAAATTACTATTCTCTTTCTTCTAATCATTACATTTCTTAATATGTGTGTAAAAAACCTTAGACGATATTCATTTTGAAGCGGAGGGAGCATACATTATCATTAAAACAACCAACAAAATATCACACCTGGATTTCTGTTTCGTCTCTTTTTCTTCAATTTCAAGTCCATCAGGATTCAATTTCTTACTTATTTCTAAAGCTCGTGCTGCCGCTAAATCTGTGGCAGATTTCATGGTTGCAGCTCGGTTAGCTGCCTGCTGGGCAGTCATATTTTGTTGCATAATCAGTGCTTGCTGGAATTGCATCTGCTGCATGGCAACAGCTTGCTGCATCATCAAAGGAAGAGAAGACGAAGTAAGTGAAGAATTCATTGTTGGTTTTGGTGGAAGTGATTTTGCCATTTCAACATTCAAAGGACGCCCCCCAACATCAATGTTGTTTAATGCCATAGCAGCAGCTGCCTCTTCAGGTTTTGAGTATTCTATATAAGCAAAATGCTTTGAATCAGTTATTGTACATTCAACAACAGTACCACAGAAACCAAAGAGTTGTTTTAGCTGTTCCACAGTGAGCAGTGGACTAAGATTGCTAACTTGAAGAGTTTTCTTCAACACATCCTCCTTATTGGCTTTATCAGGTGAACCTGATAATGGTAGCAAAATCAGCGGTAAGAAACAACTAGAAAGAGTAAAAAAACAATAAAAAAAGAATGTCAACAAAGTCACAACCAAACACAGTGCAATATCAAGGAGTAGGTACTCCTCATAGCTGGGAAATGAAGAACATATCATCAATGTAAAACAAAAATTAATATAGCACGCAGCATACCAGCGGAATCTTTTGCTGACTGAGCTGCATGAGCTTGAAGGGCTTGGGCAGCAACAATTGCCTGAGCAGCGGCCATTGCAGCAGCAGAAGGTGCCATCGGAGCCTGGCTAAGTGTTCCCATTGAAGTTGTCGCAGCTAAGGCAGTCATTAGCAGATTATGAGGTGGGTGATTCAAATTACAATCAACTTTTGCACAGCGCCCACTCAGGTAGTCACGACAAACTTCCCCGAGTGTGGCCCCAATTCCTGGCAAAATAGCACCTCCAGAAGCTCCAGCAACAATTCCTGGAATCATTCCCAACAATCCTGGGAAAGCCCCTGAGACGGAGCCAGAGTAATTCGGCATGTTGGGCATAGTTTGATTAACCATATTTGGATATGAGGATGTAGGAGCTAAACCCAGCAGCCCTCCATTACTATTACCTACAACAACAAATCAAGGAATTGAGATTTGACTACCATAGAGATTGTTGAGCCAAAAAAACGAATATGTGTGTACTGTGTATCTTTATTTATTTTTTAATTCAAGAGTTTATGATCCAGCATAACCTATATCAAGAATGAAAATGAGTGACTTTAGCAACAAATCCCGTTATCCAAAATCAAGGAAACTTTCTTTTTAACTTTGGTATTTGTTACTCTATTTAGATTTAGACCATAGTGTTTCCTTCCTACTCATAACAATAAACAAAACAGAAACTAATAAGAACTGGTAGTTATTAATCTCAGATAGCGCACGTAGCATCCACCCTCAAAACACTATAGCGGGATGACCGCTACTCTGAATTTTTTTATACATAATAAATAGTATATAACACAGTATGTTCCTGAAACAGTTAACCGTGGTGAAGGCCACAATAACAGCCTCAACAGCAAACTATTACGCTACATATTTCCAATAGTATGCCGCTATAGCACTCTATTGACAACATATAAAGAACAAGTCAAAAGAATCACGTTGCAGGCATACATATTTACATTCACATACAATAAACATTTAGGCAGAGGAGTTTGTTTGCAACTAAAGATGAATACCTGCACTGAAAAACACAGGGAATGGACTACCATTGATTGGTCTGCCATTACATTCAACATTAACCATATAATTCCCTCTCTTAGGCACCACATAAGTAACCGTATACGTCCCATCCCCCATATCCTTCACAATCCCTTCTTGATCAGACCCTCCAACACCCAAACCCGGCGTCACTTTCACAGTAATCTGCGCACCCCCAACCGAAACCTTCCTCTCATCAGCATCCTTAGTCACCACCGCGAACGAAGAAGCGGCACAGGCCGTTCCTCCTGCAATTCCAGTACCAGCAGCAGTACACTTGGAAGGATCCACTGGCCCAATCGGTTTATGAGCCAAATCCTCATATTCATCGGAATCACTATCAGAATTTGATGCCCTCTTCTCGTGACTTTTGACCAAACCCTTAAAAGTTGCTTCAAAAGCGGCTTTTGCTGCGGCGTCTTTCTCAGCCTCGCTCTTGATCTTTGCTTCTTCGGCTTGTTTCATCCATACCGGTTTCACAACGGCCAAACTCCGATCAGCCATTAACCCTAACAACGAAAATTGACGAATCTTCAATTGAAGTAAACAAATCTTCAACTGAACAGAGTATTGAAATTGGATCAATAAACCCTAGAATTATGGAAGAAAAAACCCTAGGGAAAAAAAGTGAAAATAAATTGAAAAATTGATGTTAAATTCGGAGAAATTCGAAAAAGCGAAAGATGGAAGAAAATTGAGCAGAGAAAAAAGGACGGAGGAAAATATATGAAAATTTAATCGGGGAATTAGTTTTATTGGGGAGAAAACGCGACATGACTGTTATAGGTTTGACGGAATTAGAGAATAGCGAAAGGGAAGGGGGTAGAATGGGAAAAGAGTGAGAAATAGCGGAGAAGTCGTTCGTACCTGTCGATGTGTGGCGGCCAAATTTGGTGTTTGGAGGTTTGGGACGAAATCAATCAATGAATAATCCTCTGATGCACGACACAAAGCAAAAGGGTCAGTTTGATCTATAACAGAGCATATGCCTACGTCGTTTTTACTTTGCTTTTTTTTAATATAAACGGAATACCACTTGCATAAGGGAAAAAAATATATTATCCCAAAAGCCAATGACACTTGGATCGTATAGTAGAAGATTTCTTTCCCCATTCACTTCGTTTGTTATAGATTAAAAAAAAATATTTATTATGGTATGGTTCGTGATCTTAAAAGAATGATCCTAATAATAGTTATTTGATTAAATAAGTGTATCAACTTCGGTTAAATCACATTGTTTTCTTGTACATAATATGAGTGGAAAGTGGTCTCAATTTTAGGTTGGAGCGAGAAGGGTGATATGGGTGTTTTTAGGTTGGACCGTCTCTTGTAGTAGAGTCTCGGCCCTTGTCGCCCACCCGATTTGGATGTGCTTACTATTCTTTATTTTGTGGGTTTTTAGATGTCTTTTTCATGTAGGTTGCTTAATAGGACTGGTGGGGTCAATAGGTCAGTCAAATTTCGGAAGCTTGATGTGTATTCCTAATAGGGGCTGGGAATTTTCTCATTTCTTTTTTGTTGCCCCCTTCTTTTGGGTTGTTTTTCTGCAGTCCGACTTGTAATCACGTTTGTTGTGTTGTTTACTTTTTTTGCACTCACACTCGTAACTATTTATTAGTTTTGATCCCCTAAAATTTTCGATTAACTTTTAATCTTTTAAAAGTTTTTCATCCACACTTTTGGTCCCTATTGTAAAATGCCTCAAACGATTGATGACGTGACAGTGTCATATTGACAAAAAATGTATTTTAATTAATTTGTATTGTTATGCTAACCAGTGGCGCTAACACGGAGAGGATTGAATTGATCTACGACCAAAAAACCATTTGAATTAGACCAGTCAATTTGGACACGATGAAAAACAAAATCCAAAACATATACAACGACAATCAAAAAGGATGAAATGACGGATAACCCTAAACCTATTCAAATTTAATTACAAAATTGTTACCAAAAACAATATATTGAGTGTAATAAATATTTCATGTTTTCTAATCTATTATATAATTAAGTCTTAAATAAAAGTAAAAACTAAAAGTATATTTGAAAAGAAAAAAAAAATAACAGAAAACATTTCATGTAGTTTTTAAAATATAAAAGGTTAAAATCCATTTAAAGCTATTGTGATCTATTTAATAAAATTATATAACAACAAAAGTAAAACAAAATATAAAATAAAATGTATTATTAAGATATAAATACTTGAAAAATTACTATCGGACACGAAAAGTGGTGATTTGCTGGACTTTTTAAGAGAGAGACTATTATTGTTTATTATTGATTATAAAGCACAACTAATAGTTGAACGACACAACACAAGACAGCCCAACGTTGTTCATGTTTGTTATGTAGAGACATTCAAACATGTGGATAATTATATTTCGCTAAGTGTTGATGTTATTGATTCAGATTCACATGCGTAACATCTCATCTCACCATCTTCACTCTTGCCTCTTTCATCTCTTACATCATCAACGAATTAAATCATAACATTCACTTTCAATCAAATATTTTATTTTTCCCCTGTTTTGATATGCTCAATAATGGTTTTTTAGCTACCAAATAACTCATTTTGCAAGGTGCGAAGAAGGAAGGTACACATCCTTAATTACACTTTTTTTTATATTATGTGCATTTTATTTCATAATTACACATTTTATATTTTTCTTTTTTACTGACAAGATCAATTGCGTTAATTTTTCTTTGTATGGTTTGTTTAGGTCAGATAATTTGATTCTACTTCCTGGATTTGCAATTGATTCGTTCAACAAAAACATTTTTTATCTATCATTTTGATTCGTGTGGTATTCCCGTGACATTACATGGGGATATCCACAGACAATGTAACTGGACTTGTTCTTGCGGTTTCTTCAAGCATTTTCATTGGCACTAGCTTTATTGTTAAAAAAATGGGTCTAAAAAAATCCAGCACCACAGGAAGAAGTGCAGGTTCACCTTCTTAAATTAATGTGTTTAATCTTTGATACCCTAAATTTTGATTTGTTATAAATTGTTGAATTCTCAATTATTTTCTTGTAATCATTGTTTTTTTTTATTTGACCAGCCTCGGGGGGACATGCATATTTGTATGAACCTTGGTGGTGGATTGGAATGATTTCAAGTATGTGATTTTGCAGGTTTTGTGTTTCTTTTTTTGGTTACCCCTTTCATTGAGCTACACACAATATTATTTGTGAGAGATTTTGTTGGATATTAGACATGGCTGGTGCTTGTTATGTTTTTTTCCTGCATATCTATGTTTAAGTTAAACATATATTTGATTCAAAGTAACTTTAAACGTTAGAGTTATTTTATTTTTCATTTAATGTGTGTGATTCCTCAACTGCATGATTTTGCGTTTTCCTCCAAGAGAGAGAATCTGAATCCTTTCACTTTGTGCTCTGCAAAATTCTTTATTCAACTACTGATAAAAGATTGTTTTATGTTTGTAAAAATAGTTAAAATATTATGCCAATGACACGTTGATTATGAATTCAAACGTCTCTGCAAGTTATTTTGCTGCACTAACCATTGAATTATTTGAAGAGGTAAATCATATCAATTACTTATTGCCCTTGTCAATATTTATTAGGCTTAATTGCAGTTTTAGCCTCCTAACTTTCCTAAAGTTGCGATTTTGGCCCCCTAAGAAAAAAAACTACAAAACAGCCCCTTAAGTTTTGCAACTGTAGCAGTTTTGGCCCCCAAGGCAAAAAAAAAATTAAAAAATAACACGTGGCACCTCACTTAGGGTGCCACGTCAGTGTAGACCGAGTCAATATCAGCCTTGGGGGCCAAAACTGCTACAGTTGCAAAACTTAGGGGGCTGTTTTGTAGTTTTTTTTCTTAGGGGGCCAAAATCGCAACTATGGGAAAGTTAGGGGGCTAAAACTGCAATTAAGCCTATTTATTATACGACATTGTCAAATAGATCTTATTGATGGAGTTTTTGATCATAGTCTCATGCTCTCTAGCTTCAAGAAGATCGTTGATATCTCGTTCAAGATGTAATATCCATCAACGTTTTTAAAAACATGTGTATTTAATTCCTTTTGGGTGTTTTACATTTTAAATGGCTTAGTCTCAGTAGTTTAATATGTAAATTGTTTATTCTCTCGTGCGGTGATTGTTCTAATTTCTTAACTATAATGAAGATTAATTTTGCTACCATATGTTATGATTGCAAATAAAATAAAAAACGAAGTTGCACCGTGAATTGTGAATTATGACCAAAATCATCTCATAAAGTAGGAAGATATAATTTTGTTTTTCATGTTTGATGAAACTTAATCTCTCAAAAAAAAAATGTTTGATGAAACTTAAGAAGTTTAATACTTAAATTTATTTTATCTTAGAATGTATATTTTTTGGAATATTTTAGTCAAACAAGAGCCAAGTTTCAATATATGTATAATTTATATTAATACAATGATATAATATTCTGAAGAGTTTCTTGATGAAATTGATGGAGTTAGCTTTTAAATTTAACAACGTTTCATCTTATCAACTAATTATACACATAAATGCTTCAATTTTTACAGTGATTGTTGGAGAAATTGCAAATTTCGCAGCTTATGCATTTGCACCTGCAATACTTGTGACTCCTTTAGGAGCTTTGAGCATCATTGTTAGGTAAGAAACATAAAAGTCTCAAAACATATATTTTCGGACGTTTTTGTTTTCTTCACCACATGTATGGATTGACATCTTCTACCATATATTTAAATTCAATGTTTGCGTTAAAGTAGTTGTAAACACATACCACGATGCAGTGCAATATTAGCTCATTTCATATTAGAAGAAAAATTGCACATCTTCGGCATGCTTGGATGTGCTCTTTGTATGGTGGGATCTACAACTATTGTTTTGCATGCTCCACATGAAAGAACTATTCATTCCGTGAGGGAAGTGTGGCATCTTGCCACAGAGCCAGGTATTTTTAATCGTTGACTGTTTAGTTTCAACATTTTCTCTCATTGAATCGTTGAAAAATATCGTCAACCGACTCTATAATTTATGATCACTACGAACATCTCAAGTGCCAAGTCACGCACAATCATCAATCACATACCACATATGTATGACACCAACCATAATCTTATAAAAGTATCATGAATATAGATATGACTAAGATGTGTGAAGACACATTGTTCTCGATGATTTCTTCATCTAAGAAAAAAATATCATAAGATTCAACAGACTCATAAAAAGTATAAATTTGACACAGTAAGCGGAGTTTAAATAAAAAACTCTTAAGGTTTGTGTCCACCACTAAGTAATGTGTGACTCAATTTTTAATTTTTTTGAAATACTATAAAATATCCAACAATTTTGTCAAAATCCAAAAAAGAATGATATACGAGTAGGATAAATTGTGACCTTAATGCATTTAACTCGTTTATGGTCAATTAAACTAACAATCATTTTCCTACTTATTGAACAGGTTTTATTGTATATACTTGTGTAGTTGTGGTTCTAGTTTCTGTCCTCATTTTTTACTGTGTTCCAAGATATGGCAAGAGACATCTTGTTGTATATGTTGGAATATGTTCTCTCACTGGCTCACTCACGGTATTGATTGTATTCTAAATACGCACGTGTTGTTCATAAATATGTATTCTATAATCTCAATGATGATCGTTGTTACATAGGTTATGGGTGTGAAAGCAGTGGGAATAGCTATAAAGCTTACAATTGAAGAGACGAATCAATTCACTTACTTTCAAACTTGGTTTTTTACTTTGTCTGTGATAGGATGTTGTATCTTGCAGATCAACTACTTGAACAAGGTAAGTTATGGTGTAAATGAGTATACTCAAATTGAAAACACACACATACGTAATCGGCGTGACATTTGAGTAATGTTACACCGTTGAATAACGTTTTAAAGAATGAAAATTACAAAATTTATTGTTGGTTTAAAAATTTATATTATACAAATCATTGTTGTAAAATTTTACACCAATACAAAATAATTTGATAAGTAATTAAGACCTATCAAAATTAATAACATCCAATAAAAATTTAGAAGACATTATTCAAAACGAGTCCCACTAATATATCAAATGATTTAAGATTTATGAAGATTTTTACGGATGATCTATATAATACAAGCTTTCAATCCAACATTAGATTTTGTAAAAATTTATTTGTCAAAACACTGTTGAGTGACACAATATTACTTAAATAATACACTGATGTGTGTATCCATATATATATATATATATAAATTTGTCTACTTTTATTATAATGCTTATGTACTCTTAATATGACATGTCATCTTGTTTATGTCATCAATTTCTAATGATTAGTTAAATTTCGTTTATGCATTAGAGTTTTCTTTTTTTGAAAATATAGCGTTGGAGTCATGACAGTAAGTATGCGGAGTTTATAGTTGAAGAGTATAGTTATAGCAAATACATGGTATTGATATTTATAAAAAAAGTAGGTTTAATTATAATTTTAGTCCCCATATCTTCACTCATCACGAAATTGGTCCCCCGTTTTAAAACCACTAAGTTTTGGCATGTTTTTCATTTTGACTCAAAAATTATGATATGACGTATTTTAAAAGACGCGTCATACGACTTGATGATGTCGACTGATAAACAACCATGAAATTACCAAAAAACTTCTTAAAAACATATATCACTATTTTTAAGTTCAAAAATATAAAAGAGGGACCAAAACCATGTGATTTTAAAATAGGGTGACCAATTTCACGAGCAAGTGAAAATAGGAGGACCAAAACTGTTATTAAGTCAATAATATTGTAGTTGTATTTATTAACTCTTGTAAAACATGTTTCAGGCTTTGGACACCTTTAACACAGCAGTTGTATCACCAGTTTACTACGTCATGTTTACATCACTTACCATCTTTGCCAGCATAATCATGTTTAAGGTCTCTCTCCATCTCTCACATTTGGACACATGATAACCTACAACAACAACAAAAATGTTTGATCAATAAATAAATCAACTTTATAAATGAACCAAACAACATCATTATCATACATAATGAATCAAATGCTCATATATGCCAATTATATATAAGTTATTTTTTTTATTTTTTTTTATAGTTTTTCTTTGATATTTTTTTTCTGCCTTCTTGCACTTCCAATGACTTATGAAGTACTTTTACAAAAACCAAAATCATAACTTACAACGACACATAGACCCTGACACTGAAAGTAATTTGAGAAAATGATAAAGATTAAATATAATCACACACAATAATCTGCTTGAGTGTGAAACACACTTTCAACATGGAGTGTTGGTGGTGTGACATATCTAACGAGTGAACTATTATACTGATAATTGTCTTGTTAGATTTGTCGGTATTACTAATATTCTCACTATCACTATGTTTATTGAAAAAATTGCAAATGGATTGTGATTCTTAATTTGTTTTTATGTATTTTTTTTTCCTGTAGGATTGGGACTCACAAAATGCATCACAAATTGCTACCGAGTTATGTGGCTTTGTCACAATTTTAGCAGGAACATTTCTCCTTCACAAGACAAAAGATATGGGAAATAAACCAACCGAACAATCTCCTGCTTCTTCAATTCCAGACCGAGCTAATACTGATAATAACCCAGACACATGAAAAATGCATGAATTTTTAAACTAGGCAAGACAACAATTGTCTTTCATATTTGTTCTCAAAATAAACAAGTTTGAAAAAAATGATGAAGATTACGGCATAGTATTTCACAAAAAAGAAGCACATGGAAAGAGTGAGTGACACTATCCCATTTAAACAAGCTTAGTGTTGAAAATGACAAAGCGGAAAGCATAATGTGAGTGTGAAAGATTAAAGGAAACATTTATGAAGAAAAAAAATTCATATCAAAGTATCTCAATCTAGGTTGTAATACTTGTTTTCGACATTCTTATTTTTTATGTGCAATTTTGAAGAGCTAATAGCCAAAAGATAATATTATTAATTGATGAGTATGAATTGGAATCTTTTGATAGTTTTTACTGCGGTCTTCATACACTTCAATGTCATCATGGAATAAACACGTTAAAGTGTACACTTAGCAATACCAAGCAAAAAGAAGCATTGAATGAAATAAACAAAACAAAAAAGTGAAAACGTGAACAGCAGGATTCGAACCTGCGCGGGCAGAGCCCACATGATTTCTAGTCATGCCCGATAACCACTCCGGCATGTCCACTTCGATGGAATATTTTGTCTTATTACTTTATTATTTCATAAATGTTATTATAAATCTTCTGAAAATTGAAATATTATTATTCGGGAAATATAATAAATAAAAAAATAATTTGCTGAGAAATTTTCGATCTCAGCTTTGATTCCACACTATGCTACATTTTCTCGGGAAAATTTCACTTTCCGGGAAAATCACCAATATCTTTCTCTTCGCTTGAATTTCGCGATTTTCGAAAAGAATCAATCAATTGTCAAATATTCTGGAATGAGAAACAAATAAATTCAAACGATTTTCACGATCTTCGTGTACTCGATGCAATCTGAATTGTTGGAGGAAGAAGAAGAAGATAGCTTAGGGTTTTGGTGCCAATGATTCCTCCAAGAAGGAAGAAATGGACTGAAGCAGAAGAGAAAACCCTAATCGACAAGTATGGTGAGATGGTTACCGATGGTTCTCTCGCGAAGATGAGAACTCGCGAGAAGAAGTTTAAACCGATTGCTTGCTATGTGAATTCGGTTCATCATGTTCGCGATCCGGTGGTTTATCCTTGGCAATGGAGTTGGAAAGATGTTTCTACGAAGGTGCAGAATATGAGGCATCAGTATTTGTTGGTGAAGCAGAAGATCAAGAAAGGAGAGTTTTCTGGTGGGGAGTGTGATGGAAGTAGTGAGTTTGATTGGATGGAGGGGTTGAGTCATTGGTCTAATTTTCTTAGGTATAAGGAAGTTTTTGGTGATGTTGCACTTGTTGTTGTTGGTGGTCCTGAGCACGGTGTAAATAATGAGTTGTTAGGATTTGGGGATGGCGATCGGGGAGATCGAGATGGGTTTCTTGGTAGTGGTGGTGGAGGAATGGATATGGCTGAATTTGGGCATATGGGTCATTCAGGGGATGGGGATGGGGATGGGGATTTTGCAGTTGCTATGGATGGAGTTGATAATGAGGTGATAGGTTTAGGGTTTGAGTATGAGGCTGAAGAAGGGGAGGTGAATTTCAATGGGAATGGAGGGATGAGAGAGGATGCGGAGAATGGTTATGTGTACGAGGAAGGGGAAGTGACAGGTTCAAATTTGAAGAAGAAGAGGAAGGTTGTGAAGGGGATGGAAAAGAAGATGTGGAGGGTTTTTGCTAACCAGTTGGGGCAGTTGAGGGAAATGGAGGTTCGGTTTGAGCAGCGCGAGATGGAAAGGGAGTGCGAGAGGCAGAGGAGGGAGAGTTTGCGAGTGGAGTGGGAAAAGAGATTTGAGGAGAGGGAAAAGGAGAGGGAGGAAAGGGAGAAGGAGAGGGAAAAGGTTAGGAGGCAGAGGGTGTCTGAGTGGGAAGCGATAGAGAAGGAAAATGAAGAGAAGGAAAGGAAAAGAAGAGAGGAAGAGTTGATCCATGAGAGGGAATGGGAAGAGAGAATGAATTGCAGGAGGCTGGAATGGAAGAAGAGGATTGACGATATGCTAAATCAGCACCGAGCAGAAATGGGACAAGTGCAGACTCGGATTCTTCATGAACAACAGAATCTTAGCAGCCAATTGCTTGGTATATTCACACAGTGGACTGCCCAACCTGCTGGCCTATCGGATCATACTAGTGCTAGCAACCATTATCTTTCACAAATGATGCAAAATTTGCATCATGTAAATGGCATTGTTCATGAAGACACTAGGGTTGAGGGGGATAATCAAGAAGATCAATTCATTGTTGATGGATAATTTATCTCTGCCATTTTATTGTGTTTCCTTGCTGAGGTGTCCAGGAACATTTCTGTTGCTAGAAGTGGTGTAAAATGCACATATTGTTCAATGCATTCATTTCTGTAATCTCTTCAAGTAGGTATTGTTGTATACTGTGTCTAGTTTATTTATAATATCAGTGTAACTAATCTTCTATAATAATGATGCATTTGTTTCCCTGTATTGAACAATGAAACTGTTAGTATAAAGGTCACATTTTTTGTCCAATACATGTTTTAAATGATTCTATTACGCTCTCAATTCTTTAATGCACATTAACTGAAGGAGTAAGTTTCTATCAGTTCTTTAATATACAATCCAACTCATTGTAATGCCAATGTAACAGCAGATACCATTCCACAATCTAGAGTGCTGCATCAATTTTTTGTAATTGTTTCCTGCTATCATTTGACTAGTATTAGTATAGGTTAATTATGGCTTTGTCTTCAGCGTCATGGACTTGGAAAATGTGTTCCTGCTATCTGAGTTTAGATCTACTTCATTTAGTTCCTTAATTTTTACTCTTGTGCATGTGCATATGATCATGGAATCTCGTCTGTAATCTTAAGTTACTTGATCTTCATTTTATGATTTATTATTGTATTTGTTTGGAATCTCGTCTGGAATCTCGTTTGTATATTTGGTTTATAACATTATGGTAAAGAGAGCTAGGAACCAAGTTGTTCCGGCCTACAAATCTACCCTTATCTCTGAAGTTCATCTGGAACAGCAACTATTCAGTCTTATAAGGACCGGAATGTATAAAGCTGTTTTTATGGAAGGCAAGTCATGCTTGTTTAAGAACAAAAGACACATAAATGAAATTACCATTATGGCAGCACAAGCGATTGGTTTAGCCAGGAGTCTTGCTGTGATGAATGAAATAGAAGGGAGGTCTCATAGTGCCACTCAATCACAGTTAGCTGGAGCTGTCCGGATGAAGGTACAGTGGCTTTAAATAGTGATGGTTCGGTAGCTGGCCCGTTGGGAACAGCAGGCTGTGGAGGTATACTGAGAAACAGTGATGGGAATTTCATAGCAGTGTTCGCAGCAAATATCGGGATTTGCTCTGTGGTCCAGTCAGAGTTGTGGGGGATTCTACACGGCCTTCAAGTTGCAAAAAGTAGAGGATTTCGGCATGTTCGTGTAGATTCAGATTCTGCTGAAGCTATCAATCTGATTACAGAGGGTTGCAGCAGAGTACATACTGCTCATCATTCATCAATTAGTTCATATGATCCATCTTCCTGTGCGACAGTTTAGAGTCTGTAGCGTGGAATCATATTCTATGAGAGCCCAACCGATTTTTGCTCCCTATTATTCACCAAAAAAAGAAGAAGCTAGGAACCAAGTCGATTGATAACTTTACTAGAACCTTTTCTTGTTATATTGGTATCTATTGACCCATCTCATCTCATCTCTTGCCCCTAATAGAAAAGTCCTTTTATGTTCGCCCCTCATTGCAGGCACACACATCAAAGTACATAAATTGAAGGGGATATTCACCAAACAATACCATTCACAACTTTCTATTCTGTTTTCTGTCAACAAAAAAAAAAAAACTTTTTCATATTCTCCTGGCTAGTTTTTTTAGACTGAACATATGTTTTATTTTAGTGTTCTTACCTAATCAAAGTATTTGCATTGTCTTGTAATCATGTTTCCCTGCATTTCTGGGGGTCCCCTTATTTTTTAATAAAACTTGGATAAATATGTCCTGTTATATTTATTTTTTAATACTAGATAAATGTTTTATTGAAAAAAATTAATACTAGAAAAGTATGTCCTGTTTCTTGAATTTTAACAAGCTGACTCCTGTCCGTAAAAATGAAGATTTTACTATTTTTTTTTTTTAACAAACCAACGTAATGGTACCCAACAATTTAGAAACAATAAAAAAAAAAAACACTACGACTAAATAATATTTCCAAGCGAAGCTTCTTGCGATTAAACTTTCTTCCACTTTGTTTTTCCCTTTCATGTTCAATCTTTCCTTTAAAATATCGTGTAGTATAATGTATCGTACCATGAACTAAATCCAACCAATCTACAAGGAAAAAAACTTTTATTGACTCAACGACGATGGCTTCTAAAAAAAAATATCCATATTACTCTTAAACTTGGTCTTCTTGCACCCACCACTACATGCAAATTTTCTTGATACTTTTATTTTGCCTTTTCATTTTAAACTACCTTACATTCTTCTTTTAATTTAGTTGGATAGAACAAAAATTATTTTAGTAAAATTCGAAGTTAAGTATTATGTAACGGAGATTACTTCCGCAAAACTCGAATTTGAGTTGAGTTTTGTTAACTGCATTTTTTAGAACTCTTTTAATTAAGTTTTAAGGACATTTTTGTGTTTGTCGTTTTTGAGATATCAAAATAGAGTTTAATTTTCACTCACTTTTTAGCGTAAAAAGTTTTATACCATGAATATGACTGTAAAAGTTAAGCTCAAAACTCACTAATAATTTTGTCTATCTTTCAACATGTTGTGGACTGTGGTTGATAGAAGCACACGTTTAATTTTGGGCAAATGTGGGTTGGTTGGTACGAGGAGACCAGTCTTGAATGAGTCGAAGCTGACATTCATACCACTCTTTTACGAACACGCAGCCAGCACCCAACAACTAGTGTTATGTGACTTGTGTCCTTCTTCACCACACCCAACCCAATAATAAATCATTTTCTTATTACAAATTATTGTTATTATTATTACGTATAAGGTTTTACATTATTTAGACAAGTAATAATAATGTCATAGTATCATTTCATATACCTACCCACTTTCAAACATGTATATATATCGATACAATCTTCACACTCCAAATCACATCATCTTTTAATCCTTTTATTTCTTTCTCATTTAAGCTGCAATTTGTTTCCTAGAAGAAGAAGAAGATGGTGAGTGTTGATGAGATCCGTAAGGCACAACGTGCTGAAGGCCCTGCCACTGTCATGGCAATTGGCACTGCAACTCCTCCCAATTGTGTTGATCAGAGTGCCTATCCTGATTACTACTTTCGTGTTACAAACAGTGAACACATGACAGAACTCAGGCATAAATTCAAGCGCATGTGTAAGATATTTACATTTCTCGCATTATCTTCATTTTGATTTCTAATACCAAAGATAATGTTTGTTTAAGAAATGTATATATATGAGTAATGGTTTTAGATTAATACTAATGAAATTGTTCATTGAAATATATTTCAGGTGAAAAGTCAATGATTAAGAAGCGGTACATGTATTTAACAGAGGAAATTCTTAAAGAAAATCCCAATATGTGTGCTTACATGGCACCATCATTGGATGCAAGGCAAGATATGGTGGTAGTAGAGGTACCAAGGTTAGGAAAAGAAGCTGCAACGAAAGCGATCAAGGAATGGGGTCAACCAAAGTCCAAGATCACTCACCTCATCTTTTGCACTACTAGTGGTGTGGATATGCCTGGTGCTGATTATCAGCTCACAAAATTGCTAGGACTTCGTCCCTCGGTGAAACGTTATATGATGTACCAACAAGGGTGTTTCGCTGGTGGTACAGTTCTTCGTTTGGCTAAAGATTTGGCTGAGAACAATAAGGGTGCTCGTGTTCTTGTGGTTTGTTCAGAGATCACTGCAGTCACGTTTCGTGGGCCTAGTGACACCCATCTTGATAGTCTTGTGGGACAGGCATTGTTTGGAGATGGCGCTGCTGCTGTGATCGTTGGTTCAGATCCATTACCTGAGGTTGAGAGACCTTTGTTTGAGTTAGTGTGGACTGCACAAACAATCCTTCCTGATAGTGACGGAGCTATTGATGGCCACCTTCGTGAGGTTGGACTAACATTCCATCTTCTCAAGGATGTGCCTGGACTTATCTCAAAGAATATCGAAAAGGCCTTGGTTGAAGCCTTCAAACCTTTGGGTATATCTGATTATAACTCAATCTTTTGGATTGCTCACCCCGGTGGACCAGCAATTCTTGACCAAGTTGAGGACAAGTTAGGCTTAAAGCCTGAAAAATTGGAAGCCACTCGAAATGTGTTGAGTGATTATGGGAACATGTCAAGTGCATGTGTGTTGTTCATTTTAGATGAAATGAGAAAGAAGTCAAAAGACAATGGACTAGCCACAACTGGTGAAGGGCTTGAATGGGGTGTGTTGTTTGGTTTTGGCCCTGGACTTACTGTTGAGACTGTTGTGCTTCGTAGTGTTGCTGTTTGAGGCTGCAAATCCTTTTATTTCTATTTATTCTTAAATGATTTTTATGAAATAAATGTATTTTCCCCTACTTCTTAATATAAAGAATTATTTGTATACCAATGAACAAGAATGTGTTATATTTAATGGAAATAATTTTACAAGGTTATTGATGATTATTACAATTGCAAAATATCATGTAAAGAAAGCTAAAGAGATTGCTGTGTTATCCCCATTTTCTAGTGTTTTGTTTTCCAGGAGGATCAATACAAATTCAATGTTTATAATGTTTTGGAAGAGAACACCATTGTATGAAAATGCAAAGGATCTCATGCAGTGGTAGAGACTGGCTGATTTTTTTATCACTAAAGTTGCATGAATTGTTTAGTGGCGTAGCCAAATGATCAACTTGTACTGTGCAAATGAAGGGAAATTCTAAATCACTCTAGGCCATTTTTTTTTAGTTTTATAGGGCAAAACTTAAGTGTTCTGTTTTTAAGTATTTTTCTTCAAATTCACAATTATATAAGAGTTTATACACTCACAAAGAGTATATAAGATAACAACACCAAAAACATTTTTTTCCGAAGAAAACACAAAAAACATCTAAGAACAATACATAAAAGTATTGTCCATTTTATAAGAGCACCTCGAGCGGCATTATTTTGATGTTGTTTGCTAGCTTGGAGTTTCAACAAATGGATAATTTTAGACGTTGGAATGCTGATGTCATCGTGGAGTTCTCGTTGCTTCAAGAAGTAACTAAGTCATGTATTACTTTGATTAAAATATACTTTTATTGTTACTTTTTTTTTGAGAGGTTTATTACATGAATATACTCAGGTTAAATTTCTTTTTATTTTTGACTAAACATAACTGAAAATTATTTTACCTATAAATTATGATCATTCACAGTTATTTTACCTATAACTGAAAATATTTTTTACTCTAAATATCACATTCAATTTTACTCATAACTTATCTCTATAGTCTTCACTTCAAAATTTACTTTTGTTTATATCAAAAGCACTGGACCATAGAAGGTCCCTCAAATCTAGCTCAAACCTTGAATTGTGTACGATAAGGATAAGTATGAATATATTGAGGGTTAGCATGTAAATTTGATTTTCATTGAAAATTCATCTCTTTAAAAATCTTTACACATGCTTCCAATAAAATTTTACGATTAGATCATTTTATTATTAAAAACAATTCTTATAGTTGTTGGAAAAAATACTCCACAATTAAAAATATAATTGAACGAAACAAGTGATTCAACTTAAATAATTAAATTTTATTCATAAAAAAAAGATAGAATTGAATCCAACCGGAATATTTGAGTTAAAAAAATGGATAAGTAGATGGTTTGTCTTTATAGTAATAGTAAGGAGAAAGAACAAAATAAGAGCAAATAACGGTGGAGTGACGTTGAAGCAGAGCTCAGCGGTAGTTGGAAATGATTCAAATTGAAGCAATTTAGTAATATTAATAAGAAGAAGATCATCACTAACTTTGCAGAATTAAATTCACAAAAATGAAGACATCGTTGCAGAATTATTCCAATTCCAAAGCAGGAACAAGAAGAAGAACAACAACGGTGGTATTCACATGGCTTTGTGTGTGTGTTTTCGTAGCCGGCGCAGAAACAGAGTGGTTCAAACCGTTCAACGTCAGCTACGATCACCGTGCTCTCATCATCGACGGTCACCGTCGCATGCTCATCTCCGCCGGCATTCACTATCCCCGCGCCACTCCCGAGGTCTTTAACTCTTCTTTTCTTAATTACTACAATTTATCTACTTTTCTTCATTCCTACATGTTTGGTTCATTAATTTCACTTTTATCTACTCACTCACATAAGCCTTTCTGAAAGACTTATTTCCATAAGCTGTTCGGGATAACTTATCAAAACAACTTATAGTAATTAATTGTGATCGTTTCATGATCTTATATAACCTAGTGTTAGAACAAATACAATATAACAACCATTTGCTGTCTTTAGCTTCCAAGTGGCAATTTAGCTTTTCAAATTTGTCATGTTAACTTTCTACAATTCAATTTTCTTTCTTATCTTATGTATTTCATGTCATTTTAGATGTGGCCTGATCTCATAGCAAAGGCCAAGGAAGGTGGTGTAGATGTAATCGAAACGTATGTGTTTTGGAATGGGCACGAGCCTGTTAAAGGACAGGTCAAAATTTCTTACTCTCTTGGCAGGCCGCCTTGTCTTCTTGCTTCAACCGAATGTTTGATATTTATTTATAATAACCTAAATACTATTTTCTTTATTTAATAAATATGCTTGAACATGTGCAGTATAATTTTGAAGGGAGATACGATCTCGTGAAGTTTGCAAAGCTAGTTGCATCCAATGGACTCTATTTCTTTCTCCGTATAGGCCCTTATGCATGTGCTGAGTGGAACTTCGGGTCTCTCTCTACTTTTACTCATTATTATCATACAATTTCTCATTGCTTAAGTTTGACATTTCCATTTAGATAAACAACTTTAAGAACGTGCCTTGTGTTCTTTGGTGACTATCTGTTTGCGCTCATTATATACGATTATTAATTAATCACATTTCTAAGAGAGAAAAAACCTTACTTGTGTTCCAAGCCTCATAAGGACTAATTTGGGATCTCATAAGCCTTTTTTTTGTATGTCCAATTGAATGGTAGTCAAATTGTTGGTTTTAGGCTATTAATTATTGATGAAAGTAAGTGTTAAAATACAGCGATAATTCCAACTTAGTGGAAAATAAAATAAAATGGATGTGGATTACTACATATCATTGCATCAGCACAATGAGTTGTGCAAGTTGTACATTAATTCTTGTGGTGTCCTCTCGCCTTGTTTTAGTTTTATAGTTGTGAAAATCAATTTTAAGTTTATTCTCCATTGGAAAAGAATTAAGTGGTCGTATTTTGAAAGAAGGCTTTTTAAAAATATAAAAAAAATGAAATCGAAGTAATTCCTACTTTGATGGAACCATAAACTATGAGCTAGTTTGATGACAAATATTAGTAGTTTTAGATCTATCTTATTTCTCTATTTTGGCAGCTGCACTCCTAGTTTCATCCGTTCCGTTTGTTATGTTTTAGTTGTTCAGCTCTTAAGGTTATCTTATCCTCACATGTGGCTTCGTTATTTCTCTCTAGTAATGCTTATTTTTCTATGAAAGATAGATAAATATTTCAAAATTTATTCATTGATTTGCGAGCTATGTTTGCAGTGGTTTCCCGGTGTGGCTGCGTGATATCCCGGGTATTGAATTTCGAACCAATAATGCACCTTTCAAGGTAGAAATTCTTTGTTGGTTGACATTTATTTCTTTTATTTTAACAGACATAGCATTTATTTTATTTTTTCTCATTTTGTATTTGTGATGAATTTTTCATTCAGCCTTACAAGTTTTAGATTACGATTAACTGGGGAAGTGTTTTTTTTTGTTTGAACACGACACAGTACATTGAATAGCTGTATGTAATTTGTCCGTAGTATTAAATATTTTCAGTGGATATTGTTTTTTTAATTGGACTTTGAAGGTTGCCTTAACATGGTTTTGATCCACTTCTGTTTTTTCAAAACCTAGGAGGAAATGAAGCGGTTTGTTTCCAAGGTGGTGAATCTTATGAGAGAGGAAATGCTTTTTTCTTGGCAAGGTGGACCAATAATTTTGTTACAGGTTAGAAGAGGGTATGGAGTTTGGATTTTATGTGGATTATTTGATTTTTTTTATTCATAATTTGAAGGATATTGGTAGTCCTATTGGGGTATCCCAGGAAAAATTAAAACTCTCTTTAGAATCTTGTTTACCTTATTGCACCTGTGTCTTGTTTTTAATTGGAATGACCTTTTACCAGATTGGGATTTATCACACTCTCTAAACTTTTCTCTTCTAATTTGTTACTTCGTTTCTGATGACCACCTTAGTAGCTGATAAGTGATATAATATGTTTGACATTCTGAATAGCTAAGGTGGGTATGTTCCTTCATATTTGATATATTAATAGATATTGTATGGTAGGCTTTAATTATTGATTCTTGTTATATGCTTCATTCTATATTCTGATCATAAATCCAAATTCCAAAGCACTTAGGTGGACCTAACTGTTTACGTTAGGTATTGTTGATCATGCTTTATTTTGTTGTCATGTAATTAGCAATGCAAGTGTTGAACTTGATGCATACCTTGGTAGAATGCAGTGTTTGACAAGGTGTGACTGAATTTTATCAGATTGAGAATGAATATGGGAACCTTGAGAGCTCCTATGGCAATGAAGGCAAAGAGTACGTTAAATGGGCGGCTAGCATGGCTCTAAGTCTTGGTGCTGGTGTTCCATGGGTCATGTGCAAGCAACCTGATGCTCCATATGATATTGTAAACTATATTCTCTTCCACATTGAAAAGAACTGTGATTTAGCTCTACTTATCAACATAAAAATAAATATGTTCAGGTCTTTCTCTTTTATTATTAAAAAAACAAAAAAGGAAACATAGTTAAAATATTTCCTATATAGAATAACTAATGATTAAATTTGTTAGTTAAATCGTTATTATTATTAATCATAGATTGTATTGTTGTCCACAGATTGATACATGCAATGCATACTACTGTGATGGATTTAAACCAAACTCTCGTAACAAACCAATTTTTTGGACAGAGAACTGGGATGGATGGTATGAACAAACACATCCTTCAAGGGAATTATCTTTTAATATGAGGGATGTTTGTCAATAGTGGCTACCAATTGTCACGATAGCTATTACCTCTTTCTTGAAACCCTACTTTAACTATGCATATTTCTTTACAAAATTGAACTTTTATTCTGCTTCCTTTACCGAAGTTGCTGCTTCCTGATCTGCCACTGTAGCATTTTAAGGGGCTAGTGGCTCTGTGCCATGTTCTGCCATTGCCTACTTTGCTCTTATATGATGCAGATGTCAGTAATTTAGAGAATTATTATGTAGTTTAAACAATATTATTATATCAGGAAGTATTTACTCATGATTATATAGTGAGTGGAAGTAGTATACAAGGTTAAGAATCAATGTTATGTATAAGCAGTTCATAAACCTTTCTGGTGCCTCTATATATTTTTGTTACGTGCTTCTTCGTGTGTGTGTGTGGATGTGCATGCACACTTTACTGTTGATAAGTAGTAGAAGGTAAAAAAGTATCACGCTCAGAAATTATTTGGTATTTGGCTGTGTGGTGATAAATATTTTCTCTGCTTTCTATTGATTTTTGAAGGTACACACAGTGGGGTGAAAGATTGCCTCATAGACCTGTTGAAGACCTTGCATTTGCTGTTGCGCGTTTTTTCCAGCGTGGAGGAAGTCTTCAAAACTATTATATGGTATGATAGTTGATTAATTTTTTTTATCTGGATTATAAGTTCATTTTTTGCTTTACTAGTGTTATGTTCTCGTGGCCAGTCAAAATCCGCCATATTAATATGGTTTGCAATGGCGCTGTGGTTTCTTAAAAATAATAAAAAAAATTGGCGCTGTGGCCTGTGGTAGCCGGCACAGATCTGCCATGCCATATCGCCATGGTGCCACCATGACAGACTTCACAACATTGTTTACCTTGCTAAGCCAATAGTTATCTCGTGAAGGATTCTTTTCCAATATTTGTATTAGAGGGGATTTGCTACATTGCAGTTTTTTTTATCACTTTTTGTTCTTTATTAGGGATAAACAGTTTTTCGTTTGCATAAAATTGACAATTTTTTTGGGATTTTGATTTCTGTTTAAATTTTATTTGTTTTTATTCTCTATTAATAGAAATAGTGTTTCTATTCTATCACTGGGGACTAAAAATACACCCTTTTTGTTTCTTTAAGGACTAAAAATAAAATTTAAATATGGAGTAAAATCAGAATTCACTCATTTTGTAAAAAACAAAAATATATTTAACCCTTTTAATATTGAAAATGTGAAAGGCCATTGCGGGAATAGAGGCATAAGCAAAAAAGTTGGAGGCTATTTTGGGACCTAATTAAACCCCCCACAAAAACGGCTTGTAAAGTGAGATTTTCCCACCACTTTTAACCACACTGTTCAGGCCATATCATTATCCAATGTGAAGCTAAAAAAGAACCACTACCCATTTTAAAACGACATGTAAAGGAATGTATGTCAAACATTACTATTGGTGTTTATTTCATTGATGCTTTAACTGTCTTATTTTGTTTTTTCCATTCTAGAGGTTTTTGTATCATCTGTTTTGACTTTCATCTATCATCCATAGTAATAGTAATTTAATTTAAATGACTGATAGATATATGATCAGTGTAGGGATATCTTTGAACCACTGTGTTTCAGTTTGAGATTTAAACATATATTTGTTATACTGGGTTTATCTATATCCACTTTATAATTTGGTTCTTGTGGATATATGAGTTATCTGTGGCCTGCATCTTAACAGGTCTTTTTATGTTACAGTATTTTGGTGGAACAAATTTTGGCCGCACTGCAGGGGGACCCTTGCAAATTACAAGTTATGATTATGATGCCCCAATTGATGAGTATGGTACGTAGAAGTATAACAAAGGACTGTGTTATTGAGATGGTAGCTAATTTTGGGATTCATATGACTATTGACGTGGTTGATGACAATCAGTTGATTATCCTCTTTTTTCTAGGTCTGCTGAATGAGCCAAAATGGGGTCACTTGAAAGATTTGCATGCGGCTTTAAAACTTTGTGAGCCTGCTCTAGTGGCCGCTGACTCACCAACATATATAAAACTGGGTTCAAAGCAGGAGGTTTGAGCAAAGCCTGAAATAGTCATTATTTTATTTTATTTTATTTTATTTTAGTGATTGCAAATGTCATGGAGGAAGTTATAAGGTTTGAGCCAAGCCTGAAATAGTTATTAACCTATTAGTAGTTCTGATACCATGTTGAAGTTATAAGGTTTTAGATAAAGAGGGAAGAAAAAAAAATGAAGACTTTGAATTGTGAATATAACTTAATATGATTGATGAGTATAGTTTGAGACAAGACTAAGTACTAATCCACATTCATACTGATACAATACTTCAAACCCTAATTAAGTAGGAAAACAAATCATGATGTTTACAAAGACACATGGAAACTAATCTTAAGAGATAATAAGGTAGTGTAGGATACTCTAAGATAAGAACTAAGAAGCTAATGCTACGAGATAAATGGGTGGCATTTTTTTTTTGCCGAATAACTTTTGTACATCAATTTCAGGCACATGTATACCAAGAAAATGTCCACCGTGAAGGATTGAACTTGTCTCTATCTCAAATCTCTAACAAATGCTCGGCGTTCCTTGCCAACATTGATGAACGTAAAGCAGCAACTGTGACCTTCCGTGGTCAGACATACACTTTACCACCATGGTCTGTGAGCATATTGCCAGATTGCTGGAGTGCGATTTTCAATACTGCTAAGGTTAGTTTATGCAGGGTGTATTTTTGGTGCTTCAAGAAGTTTTGCATGACATCATTTTATGTCTCACATATATATAAACCTAGTAATCTATCAGTGTCTCTGTCTCTCTCCCTCTCCGTGGGCACCATCTTGATGAATTTTGGAGTGGTTCGGCAGTACCCTTGATGTCATGAATTACAGTTATACCTTGTTGGAAGTATGATTAGGATCTTTGTAGTTATTGTATTTGTACAGTTTATTTCTTCGACATTGTATCATGTAAATAGAAGTAGAACAGCATGTATTTATTGCATTAAGGCTATATAAACGGACTCTGCGTGTGGGTGCGGCCAGTAACATATCTAGGATAAGCACTGATACCAAGCCTAATTAAAAAGCAAAAGTTAGCTCATGAGTGAGGGTTTCTCCCTCCTTATTATAACTAATAATTGGCCATATTACTAGTCAATTGGGATCTCCACCAAATTTATCTTGTGGTTGTCTAAAACTTTCTTTAAATTTTCACAGGTTGGAGCACAGACTTCAGTCAAACTGGTAGGGTCCGATTTGCCACTCACATCTAATCTTTTGCTAGCCCAGCAGTTGGTACACCACAATGGCATCTCCCATATCTCAAAGTCTTGGATGACTACAAAAGAGCCAATCAATATATGGAGTAACAGAAGTTTCACTGCAGAAGGTATATGGGAGCACTTAAATGTAACAAAAGATCAATCCGACTATCTTTGGTATTCAACCAGGTAATGCTGCACTCCTGAATACTCTGCTGTGGGTATCATTTGCTTTGCAAAGCATATTATACATTTTGTTTCTAACATATGCGTGTGTACACGCTTAACTGTAAAAAAAAAGACAATTCTTGCTTTTCTTGTTATTGGTAGCTCTAGTTTCAAGGATAAATTTTTTAAAGCTTAAGCTTTTAGGTAAGAAGTAACGCAGACTTGAAGTGCTGACAATACACAAGCCCACACCACTGCTGCTTAAATTCAACTTTTCTAATAGGATGGGGGAAACAAAGATTAGACTCTTGAGTTAACAACTTGGTCATAGAAACTTTCTTACTTTGTCAACAACCAAATTTCGGAAGAGCTTACGCTTGGTGAAGGCTTGTGAATGATTTTATACCTAAAAAGAGGAAAAGAATACAAGAAATAATACATAGAACAAGATATCGATGATCCATCATTGCAAAATTAAGAATAAAAGATATTGGATGCATAAAATGACGCTAAAACTGAATAGCTCTCATTTATTCCCACTGTATATCTTCCAAAGGGGTTTCCTCGAAGAAACCATGTTCTGAATTTCATAAAGATGCAATTGATTTTTTTCCTCGAGAGTTTAGTCAAATATTAATTCAATAATTTTCTGATTCCATTTCCATTTATTTGTGTACAAAATGCAGAATATATGTTTCAGATGGTGATATATTGTTTTGGAAAGAAAATGCTGCTCATCCAAAACTTGCTATAGACAGTATCCGTGATATACTGCGTGTATTTGTAAATGGCCAACTTATAGGTAATTAATTTTTTTGGTACTGAAAGATGAGTTTTTTTTTATTCCTTAAATTAATGGAAGTTATATTATGAATACTGCACTTTATTGTGTAGTTTCAATTGCAAGACTCTATTGAATCTAGAGAGGAAAGGAAATAAGAGAGAATTTTCTTCTGGTAAAAATATTAGATTGAAACTGATATTAGATTGAATCTGATATTAATCGATTCATATACTGAATAAATAAGATATATTATTGATACTGAGACAACGTGCTCAACGTAACAGAACTATAACTAACAACTACTAACCAACTAGTCTGCTAATAACTGATTGTCAGTTATATCTGCTAAACTAACCGACTAGAATGTCCTGGAACACTTCTAGGTTTTCATAATCTTACACTATCATCCCCTCTGAAAACCTAATGTGGTTGAAACGTGTGAGCATCAAGCTTATGGACAGAAAGAATAGCGCGACGGTGTATGGGCGAGTGGATGGTGGCGGGGTCATGCCGATCTGACATCAATGAATCCATTGGGTTCCCCAGTGCCAATTTAAGTGGGCAAATTTAGCTTCTTCAAAAAAAAAAAAAAAAATGAATCCATTGGGACAGTTGTTGGGATTTCTAGTTCTAGGTCCACAGGATTGGGGCAACCAGCGTTATGATTAGGGTTTTTGTACATATTTGTCAGGCCCAATGGTCGTGACTCGTGAGTTCTGATACCAACTTGAAATAAGAGAGGATAATAGATAAAACTGTATTTTTTGATAAATTGATTAGGTAAAAATGTACTCAAATATATTGATCCAAGGATAGGCTAAAATTAAGGAAATGGTTAAGCTAAATCTAAAGATATGATCCTAATTATCTATTTGCAAAATGTACAGAAAAAATCCTAAAAATAAGTTATCGTCATAAATATAAATCAAATCTCCAAATGGAATATCCTACCATATCTTCATAATCTACATCATACCTCGACAGTTCTTTCATCTATGCAACCAATTCCCATCTGTTCGGAAAAGGATCTGGTTAGCATCGACGTACATTTTAAATGCATTTCTTTTCTTCCTCTCACCAATGGGATTTGAGATAACTACTGCTTAAATTGTGTATGCTTTTCATTTTGTCCTCACCTCTTGGCTTGTGTTTTAGATAACTTCTACGTACATTTTTATATGCATCTCTCATTTTCAATGTACCATGTCAGTGAAGCTTAATTTGTATTATCTAATATCCTGCATAAGATTTGATTATAAATTTTAGTTTTGAAAGATTTTTTTTTAATATTCATCCATTTAGGTGATTCTAGTTGACATTTTGTAATCACTGAATATTAAGTTTAATGTTGTGACGCACAACGGGTACTTTTTTTCCCCCAAATGGAAGCATCAGTTATATCATAAATGTTATGCTTTAGAAGTATAATCTTTATTTATTTTTCTCTATATATTCATGTAATTCTATTTCTTTCCAAGTGAAGGTAATGTTGTTGGCCATTGGGTCAAGGCGGTGCAGACTCTTCAATTTCAGCCAGGCTACAATGATTTAACACTGTTGTCTCAAACAGTAGGCTTGCAGGTGAAAATATATACCGTTCTTCTTTGACCTGTGTGTGTAAGTTTGCAGAGTAGGTAATAACTGAATTTGGTGTAAGATTTCATAATTTATACACTTGCATTTGTATAACTTAACATGAAATACTTTTTTCAATTCAACCATTGAATTTTCATATTTACTTAGATTTATGGAGTGCCAAGTAATTCATGATTAGTAAACAATAGAAAATTATGAACATGTTATATATATTGGGAGCTTTTAATTTGACACTGGATTTTTTTTAAAAAAACTTTTCCCCATAAAAATGTGTTTAATGATGTGAGAATGATTTTGTTGTTGCCAATGTAAATTAGTGGTAGAGATTTACACGTTAGCATAGTTGTCTATTAAAAGGCTATCCAATAATGAAAGAGTGGGTATGCATTGTCCAATGTGTACACATAAATATGCATATCATATTCCTTTTCCACCTGTATTTTTATTTTTTTTGTTGCCTTCTTTCTCTATTTTCTTCGACTTACTCTTGTATCAAACAACTGAGGGAGAATGTTTACTCACTTTACTATATTCCGCACTATTTTAAACAATGTTACAGAATTACGGTGCCTTCATTGAGAAAGATGGAGCTGGAATAAGAGGTACAATCAAGATCACTGGATTTGAAAATGGGCACATAGATCTTTCGAAATCATTATGGACCTACCAGGTTTGTATATAGTCTTTGAGATCCATAATGATCCAAAAGAATTATGTGAACTATTAACTGCTTTCTAGAGGAAAATACTATTACAAGTAGTACACTGCATCTGTAGTCTCCGTCAGTAGATGTGCACAGTTTTTATATTACCCTAAGCATGCAATCCCATATATGTGTTATCTCTTCCTCTCATTTAGTACATAGTGCCTTCGGGACATATTACTGTCGAATTTCTGAATCCAAATGAACGACAAACAAACATTTTCTCAAAATCTTTTAAAGTCCTTCAATCAGTTAGTCTAAATATCATAGATTCGTCAGCCAAACACATGAGTATTGTATGTATTTTTATTTTTATGTGTGTATTTGCATATGTCTGTGACTGTATTGTATGTGTATTCTATAATGCTGATTTTCGCTTCTGGTTTTCTGATGCATTAACCTTTATAAATGATAAAGTTTGGTGATAGATAACATATTATTTGATAAAAAAAGAACTTCTATTGATGTAAACAAGAATTGCAAAAGAAGGGAGAATGAGAGAAATATTGGTAATAACTGTTAAATTTTGAGCTATTAGGAAATCATAGTTTAGGTCCACTGGTCTTTGCATCTCTTAATATAAGTGGGATTAAGATAATATTTTCTAGCATAGAAATGGCTTTTGAATCTCGGTCTCTGGTTATGTATCATTGTACTATTAGGACAAGTTGTCTGTTTGAGGTTTAGTATGTCTTCAAGAATTTCCATTGTCATGGTAATATTCGGGCACACATTTGAATTTCTCAATTGTTTTCTGTTTTTTGGAAATCTTCGTTCAACTTTGAGTTCGTCACTATATTTCTGTTAAGCTTAAAATGCTGCTTCGGTGGTGTGTTTGCTTGTTATATCTTGGTTTCATTATCTTCGTTCCAAGTTAATTTCCTTGTTCTATAATTTTCATCCCAATGCTATAAAATTTTGTGCTCGTGCGATCTTTCATTTTACACCTTTCTTAGGTCATAGTAATTTTAAAATACTAACTCCAGTATATTCATGTTTATCCTAGGTTGGGCTTCAAGGTGAGTTTTTAAAATTTTACAATGAAGAGAGTGAAAATGCAGGATGGGTAGAATTGACTCCTGATGCCATTCCTTCCACGTTTACATGGTACAAGGTAATTTTAAGCAGTTGAAGGGTGTGTATATCTATCAAACCTGTGGCATGCTAAACAATAGTTAGTTACAATAACCAAGTTGTATTAAATTTAAAAATAGAACGTTTTTGCCTCTAAATCTTTCTTAACGGCTTACTTTTTTTTTTGTCTCCCTCTACCTACCATAATACATTTGGTCAAATCTTCTTATGATTTGTCTTCCTTAAAATCATGGTATCACCATTGAGATTGTATGAAGGTGAAATTTAGCCTAATGGTTATCTTCCTTAAAATCATGGTATCACCAAGTTGTATTAAATTTAAAAATAGAACGTATTTTTCCCTAAATCATGGTTATTTTTTCCCTTCAAAATTGCCTAATAATAAATAAGTTCTCTACTTATTCAAGCAGACATACTTTGATGTCCCTGATGGTAATGATCCAATTGCTCTTGACTTGGAAAGCATGGGGAAAGGTCAAGCTTGGGTGAATGGTCACCATATCGGAAGATATTGGACTAGGGTTTCCCCAAAAAGTGGATGCCAAGAAGTCTGTGATTATCGCGGGGCTTACGATTCTGACAAGTGCACAACCAATTGTGGAAAACCAACTCAAACTTTGTAAGTAGTCTTTGAAGTATCTATGTTGTTGGAGCATTGTTTATGTTGCCATAATATTGAATATATCAACTTCAGTGCGTCCATTATTAAGTATATTAGAAGGATTATTTATTAGGATATAACATTACTCTTTGTACTTGCGTACCAAAGTCAATTCTCAAGGCTACTTTTCTTAAATTTGAGTCATTGGTCAATCTTCAGGTACCATGTGCCACGATCATGGTTGAAAGCATCCAACAATTTCCTTGTTATCTTGGAGGAAACTGGAGGAAATCCCTTAGGAATTTCTGTCAAGTTACATTCAGCCAGTATAGTTTGTGCTCAAGTGTCACAATCCTACTATCCACCAATGCAGAAGTTGTTGAATGCAAGTCTCCTTGGTCAACAAGAAGTTTCTTCAAATGGTATGATACCTGAAATGAACTTGCGCTGTCGAGATAGAAAAATAATTTCCTCCATAACATTTGCTAGCTTTGGAACTCCTGGAGGTAGTTGTCAGAGTTTTTCTAGAGGGAACTGTCATGCTCCTAGTTCAAAATCTATAGTTTCCAAGGTAAAACTCCACACCACACTCCTTTTTTTACACAATTATTTTTTTAAAGCTAAAAATAGTTGACATATGACTCTGCACGAAAGCAAAAGCTCCCCGAGGTTTTAGTATATTTAACAGCTAGTTTTGGTTTTAGACCCTCTAAATATATTTTTTACGATTTGAAGGCTTGCCTGGGGAAAAGGAGCTGCTCCATTAAAATCTCAAATGATGTATTCAGAGGTGACCCCTGCCAGGATGTTGTGAAAACATTGTCTGTGGAAGCAAGGTGCACATCACCATCCACTAATGGTTCCTTCCAACTTTGAGGCTGTAAACATCCTCTAAAATGAGTTCGGTATGTCCTTTGTTTTTGGCTCCATGTTTGGTATGAGCCATGTACATACACCAACAAACGTAGCAATGTACTGAAAAGATTTTTATCCCTTGTATATGTTCACCGGTTGATTGTATAAAAAAGATCCTTGGTTGGGTGTATTTCAAATGATTTAATAAATAAAAGCATCTTGATATTCAGTCAAGCCTTTTAAATAATATAATTAAGTATTGTGGCATTTAATTTGGACAATCAGAATTTGTTAAACATGTTTTAAAATCTGGTGGTATTCAAATCATGACTTCTTATAAGTTTTTTTTTTACTACTAAAGTATGTGCATATTGATTACTAGCTTTTCCTGATTTTTGGTTGTACCTCCCAGAGAAAGAGAAGTTTCTCCCCGGTCTAGTAAAAACGTATATTTATGTATATTTTTTTATCAAGATATTTGTGTTTATTTATTGGCTCCTTCAAAAAAAAATTGTTTATTTATTGGCGTGAATGAACTTTACATTTTGTAACAACTAAATATCTTTTTTCTCTCTAGAAATGAAACTATTTCCTGCAGCATTCACCTGGAAATTCCTTCACAGTTTTCCACACAAGTTACCTTTTTTTGTCTGTGAATGACACAATTTTGTTATTTCAATCTATTTATCATTTTCTTGTATTTCTCCCTCTCCCACTCTTTTTGTCTATTGTCTCTTTGTTCTGTCATATTTCTTTTTGCTTTTGCGGTGGTGACATGAGAGTGTATGAGGTGTTTCACTCACCAGAATGTATTTGGCTGTGATATGGATTGTGGTGATGTTTGCTATTATTGTGTGCTTATTTCCTATATTTTCGTGTGTATTTGCCTCTAATATATGTGTTCTCCTGCATTTGCGTTTCTCTGTTGTAGGTTTAACTAATTTTTTTTTGCTTTTTGAATGGGGTTTATTAATTGCTTTAGATGTGTAATGTATTTGGCTCCTGAGCTTGGTTCAATTGGTAAGGACAAGCATAATATATGCAAGATCCTGGGTTCGAACCCCAGATACCACCAAAATGAGTAATGTATTTGTCCTCGTGAGCTTAGCTCAGTTGGTAGGACAATGCATAACATAATATATTCAAGGTCCGGAGTTCGAACCCCCGCCACCATAAAAAAAAAAGATGAGTAATGTGTTTAATAACTAAAATGATAATATTTCAAAGAAATACACTTAGAGACAAACCTAAATTAAAAAAATTTGGGCACACTCACACACAAATGTTATTTTTTTAAAAAGAGAATAGTTTAATGATGTGAATAATTTATTTACCGTTTAATTTCTTTCATTGTGTGTCTGAATATTTTCATTTATGATTGTTTCAACAACAAAAATAATAAGTCATGTAAATGTCACATCAATTTTTTTTTTGACAAAATGTAAATGTCACATCAATTAAAATGTCTACCTGACACCATTTGGGATTGCATAAAATAAGAACTAAACATGAAAGAACATGAAAGAATGGTAAGTTATCGGAACTAAAAATAAATTTCATAAAAAAAAAAGATTTAAATCTCAATTGGAAAAAAATATACCATAAAAAGTTGATTTTTTTCAAATTTAAAATTATAAAGCCTCCATACTCAATTTGAGACTTGCATTAATATCTACTAAATTTCTCTAAAAAAATATATCTACTATTGTTGTCTCCATATGAACTAAACAATTTCTCATTATCCACGGGGTAAGTCAATTTATAAACGTACATCTGGAAAATAATTCTCATGAATGTTTTTTCTAAGAAAAGCCAAACAACAGGTAGCACTTATGTGACATTGTGACATTGGCCAACCACACAATGTCACAAGTGTCCTTTCTCTTTCACAATATTTTTTTGTTACTTTGTACACTTGTGACATTGTGGTTGGCCAATGTCCCCAACCACAATGTCATTCAAGTATTATCCCCAAACAATCCTCAGAAAAATGGTATCCCAGATGTAATTCACGCATCACCAGACAAGTACATTATACTCGGTAAATTTGCAGATCAATGATAAATATTTGGCTCAGTAACGTCACTTCTTCCTTCACATAGATGAAGTGTTTGTTTGTTTTCTTGGTTCAAACAACGCCATCACATGTTTAACTTTAAGCTATAATAACTTGTAGCTTGTATAAAATCACGGCCAAATGCCCTTTTGGAACGTGAGAATTACATTTGAGACGCAGTTCCAAATATTACAAAAGAGTTTCCTGTCTATAAAGACAGATAGTTGTGCTTCAGTTCAAACGTCTGATCTGCTTTGTAGCATTAATAATCTTCTGACCTATCTCAGGGTGATTGAACTTCAACAATTTGTCAAGTTTAAGAGAAGCTTCAGAAAAGCAGTGATCCTCAATACATGACTCCGATTTTAGGGCAAAATGGATCTCATTTACATCCTCATCAAACTGGAGGCAAAAGATGTGGCTGAAGACCTAATAAGTCAAGACAATAGAAATTAAACAATACTATTAGAGAATAATAACCAGTCTCTAAATACAGTAAACAAAACCATGACCATACCTGTTAGTGGATAAGCCATGGTGTAAAAACCTTTAGATTATCAGCAGATCGTAATTCAATACTAAATAGCTAGGTACATCCAGGGTCTAACATTCTCAATAAATAATAAAATGATTCATCGTAGTAAGAAAATGAAATGTCTACTAGAAATAATCAAAGAATGAATCACCAATTATTTTTATAAAAGAAAATTGACTGGAAAGAAACAAGAGGCTTCCTAAAATGGTGTAGAATATGGAATCACCCAAATGAATATTATCCCACTAATATTTTGTTTATACCTTTTTCATTCTCAAGAGAACCATGTCCTTGATGGCTTGGGACCGCGACACCAAATTGACAACAAACAGACCTTGCTCTGAAAGTTTATCTTTTACAGATTCGAGAAAAGATTCCTCCAAAAAGTCCGGGGCAGGGCATGCCAGTCCAGAGCTGTCCACAATACACAATGGTTAGATACCATTCTTTAAATCATATAATACACTACTTATAACCCTTTATACCATAGCACCCTTTTTCTTGGCCAGTCAATAATAGCTTTAATGTAATAATAACTAAATGCATAGTTCAATTCACCTTGAATCTGAAGAGTCAACATCAATAATAATTATATCAACTTTTGTAGATTCTACATCTTCTGCATGAGAAGTAGTTGAACTACCATTTGAAGGAGACTCGGTATAGCTAGAATTATTACTTTTACTATGAGACTGAGCTGCTCCAAAACTAGCACTCTCTCGAACAAACTGGATTCCATCAGCTATATGCACCTGGATCCCCAACATAATGAGATTTAGTAGATAATGTTAACCTCCATCCCAAAACTGATTCATCAAAATGATATAATTTATTGTAGTTTTCTTAATATTCCGAGCACTGGTCTGGTCATCCAGCTCCAAATAAAAACAGAACTAGCTTTATATGCTGTTACCACATTTTACAATTCTCCATACATGTAATACAATATCGCTAAATTAAAATAGCTGCTTGCAACTGTCAACATTGTTTACTTTATATCAGAATTGATTTCCTCTAAATCTCATTTTGACTCGAGGCGATAAAAAGTTGCCATTGAGTCACGTTGAAAAATTTACAAAAGTTTTACATCAAATTTGCTTAAAGTAAAAAGTTCAAATATAAATAACTTCGCTTCAAAGTCAATTTAATTCAAACTAATTTCACAAAAACAATTTCAATCAAAATCATACTTGCCCAAGACTCGCCCAAACATACACTAAGTTTTGGTAAACCTTGAGAAGAGAAGGTCTCAGAAGTATCTTAAGTTAACTACCTTTAAGCGTTTATCCTCAACAAAACTGAAGTGCTTCCTTGCAATATCAACAATTACAGGGTCTAACTCCACTGCCTGTAGAAATAAATTAACATCAAGACATGTGATATCTTATAAAATCATTCTAAAAACAACAATTTAGAATTGGATCTGGACAATGAATCTATTACCCCTCTCTTCATTACTGGAAAAAAATACATTACCTCAATCTCCAAAACAGGGATACACCTGTGAAGAAACATAGGAAGTAAACCTGCTCCAAGACCTATGACTACAGCTTTTACCTGAGATAAACCACTGGCATGGATCAGCAACAAATAGTAGCACAAGTATGTTTCATAGCATGGGAAGAAAGTCAGAAGCAGATTAATTATGCCTGTACATGTTATTTTCTATTAAAAAACCAATTAAAAATTTCTTAATATTTAACTTTTTTTTAATAGAAAAAGGAATTATGTTAAAACTTAAAAAGAAAAAAATCCTCATTAAATTGCTTATATTGAAATTGTAAACATAAGACTTGTAGAGTATATTGGGGTGGCATAGTCTATGATTTTCCCAAATAAAAGTTAAAAATACTTGCCATTTTCCCACTTGATGCCACATTTTCCATGTATGAGGATATTAATGTGAATCCTGAAATAATCCCTGTGTGATAAGAACTAGCTACATAGCCATGATAGACAGTCAACTGGTTATATGCTTCTGCAACATCAATAGAAAATATTAAAATAGCAAGAGAATGAAGTTAAAGGCAGTAAGCAAATGTCCTAAACTAAAAAAATAGTGAATAATTTTAGTTTTTAAGTATACACTATAATAATTGAGTTAACTGAAAATACAGCAAATGCTAAAGAAGACATCATTTTCATCCAAATCAATTTTGACACTACAAAGGGGCAAATGGTGAGCAGTGTCTAATTGAGACCATGTTTATGAAACAATAATCCCATGTTTAAATTTCACATGACATTCTTCAGATCATTGTGAGCAGTGTCTAATTGAACCCGATAGTAATCACAGACTAGAAAAAATGATGATTGCAATGTTTTGAGATGCACATTTATAGATGGTTTAATATAATTTTCAAAGAGCCATGTATATCATTTTGAAACTGGGCACTACATCATTTGGCCTACTATCATCAATGGTAGCTGAAGCACAGCAAAGAAGTATGCACAAATATATTTACGAACATTTCAAATGACACTTATCTAGTTCCTTCAAAAATAAAATGACACTTATCTAGTTATTTGAGAGAGGAAAAAAAATTATTAGAGATATAGAGGGGAAGGAAAGATCCTTGTTCCTCTTAATCTTATAACAATATATTAACTATTAGGATTTGACGAGTTGAGCAATGAACATTAAACAGTGAATTCAACTAATACCATCATTCCGTCTCTGAGACACGCTTTTCTTAGATTTAGAGGATGAATTGGTTTTCTTCCTTTCCGTCTCACCAACCAATTTTGTAGGTAAATGTTCAACTGTTAGCAAAGCTTCAGACTGAACCAAATTTGCAGCTCTTTCGAATACAAGGCGTCGAAATATCAACTCTCTAGAAGGAAAGATACAACCGACTTCGCTATCAACATTTTCATAAACTACATCTTCAACAATAATTGTACCAGTTAATGAAGAAGTGATCTGCAAAACACAGATAATTATTGATGATATAATGAAAAATGTGAGGATTGTTTAAAATAAAATAGGCCATCACTTGAATGAGAGTCTAAAAGTGGAAATCACAAAAGCAAAAAAGGCGGTGAATAATTTTTTTTCCTTCTTTCGTATTGATAATAAGCAGATTTTAATGAAAATTAGTAAAGTGATAAGATACACTCTTATATCAATAAACCAGGGGATAAGAAGATGAAAAACAATTATTTATTTTTTAAGATGAAAAACAAATTAAGAACATGGCTTTACAGAACTTCTGTAAAGCAACCCTTCCCTTCCACTAAATATAATGAAGAAACTGTGAAAAAGGCAGTATGAAAACCAGGGGCTGAACACTACAAAAATGGTAATTGATAGAGCGTAGCATGTGTTGTTTACTGTTAGCCTACTGTTCAACATTACTCTCATACGTTTTAGCGATACTGGCACAAAATAGACCTCGTGTAGAGTGCCTATTTAGTGAAGAGCACTAATCGTATGTCATCTATCTCCCTAACATACATGTTGTGACATCGAAATCTCTTTCTTGTTGCTTTCTGTTTTATTCTTTTGTTTAGGAGGATTTTTTCTCCTAACTTCTCTTTCTAACCTTCTCTCTTCATATTCTTGTTAAAGTTGCTCTTATAAAACCTAGGAAAAGAAAGAACACACACACAACAATAACTCTGTAGAAACCAAGTACTCTGGAAGTAGGTTACTTTTAAATTACAATCATCAAGTTTAATCCAACTAAGTAGTTGCACAAAGCCCAAATAGAGGGGGGAGGAGGGAGTTCACTTCATCAAAATAACAACAAAAGAGAAATATCATTATATCGTTATTAACCTGGTGAACAATGTTTCGCTTTTTGATCCCATCACTTGCCATCAAGAAACTGTGCATATATTCAAGAATTTTTTATGAGAAAAGCCACAATTCATGAAGTGTAAGCATGACAACAACACCTGGAAAAATGGCTTGGAATATAGTGATAACTGTAATGCATAACAGAACTCATTTGAATATTTTATCATCAATCCGATTAAAATTGTTAAAAATGGAGGGAAAAATCACATAAAAAGCAGCTGGTACAAGATACGAACGGTATTTGAGCTCCATTTTCGTTTTCTTTAGGTTCCAACTGTTTAACCAGCGGAGACAAATCCTTCTGAAAAGGCATAACAACACACAATTCAGTAATAGTTAATCTGTTTGAATGGCATAACTTAAGATGATGTTTCTACCTGAATCTCATCCATGCTGGCATTCGTATGGCTGGTGTCCAAGAAAACCTAAAGGTGAGATGTGTTCAAAAAGTTCAATTATAAAAGTAACATAAAAATACCAGAAAATATTATTTCATTAAGTTAATAACATAGTACCATTATGAGACGAGCTGCTTTGGAGCTTCTGACCACCATCCATTGTCCTTCTTCAGAAAAGAAGAGCCATTCGCGAGCACGAATCTGGGATGTAACATTCAGACGTGAAATTCAAACAAAACAATGGGTATCGTTGCTATCTTAATCTAAAATCATATAAAATAAGACAAAAGAGAAACATATAAAGGAAGAGCATAAGAAATGCTAGAAAGTCCTTCCATCTGCCATTGCCAATCACTGAATTAGTATCCTCACGGCCTATGTTGTTTACAATAGTATTAATGTGATCCTAGATGCAAGCATAACTACAAACAACAATGAAGCCTTCCATCAAGTGGGGCTTGTTATGATGCAAAGACACACCTTAGGTACAATGAAAACCCCACAATGATATGTAAATGGGTCAGACTGTTCCTCGGCATCAAAAACTGCTGCTCTATAAGAGAAAACAGAGCACCCTTGGCCACCTAAAGTCAGCTGCACCCGCCGACCTTGGGAAATTTTTGTCAGTTCCACTTGCAGATTTTCCATGGAGTATAATCTATCAGAGCTACTGGATAATTTTTCACGAACTTGATTCTCATTTTGAAGAGCCTCGCGGAGTCCAGAAGCCTAGGACACACGGAAAAAAAATCATTAACAGAAAATAATAAAAGAATATATTATAAATAGAATATATCTACAAAACATCTCATAAAATCCACAGAATATTTTCAGAATTTTACGCATATACTATAGGATGAGTCGGTCCTCTAATTCAGAGGCAACCTAAGGAGTTATCCATAATTTTATTATGTTTCCTAATTTGATTATGATTAGGAGTCCTATTGTATCAGTGGGCTTGGGATTTTATTAGCAGTACTATACTATTACTGCCCATTATTGAACCCAGTTTTATGTGCAAGTAGTATAAAGTATTACAATATTGGTGCTTAATATTTTACATACATCAAATTGTTCCAATCTCAAAAGTATTCAGAGTATCTCTCTATTTTCCTCCCACCCTATCTAAACTGCCTCCTCCCATCCTATCTAAACCCTACAACATAAAACAAGATGATTAATTGTTCTCTACAAACATAACAATGATTTACCTTGTTTGTGGGTTGGAATACCTCGCATATTCCCACACACACACACGTATATATACCACTCTCTTTTCTGTTTCAAGAAATTATTATGCAACTAACAAATGTTACAATAATCACCCATGAATACTTATTTCAAGAAAGAACTCATGCCCACACGCAACTGAATAAAAAACCATAATTGGCCCAGATATACTACCTGTTCCGAATTACAATGAAGTGAAGCATTCTGAATTAATGATGTAATCTGATGTACTGCAGTAGACAGCTCCTTCTCCACAACCACCATAAATGTTTGAAGGTTAGGTTTACCAGAAGACTTCATAGGTATGGCGTCAACACTCATTTTCCATCCAAGTCGAAACTTTGAGAAAAGTATATCTGCAAAGTATGAATTAGTTTAGCATCATCCTCTAATCTAGCAAAGAAAAATCAAACAGAACAAAAAAACAGTTCCTGCAACCATTCATTTCCAACTTCCAACTAATAAAGTTCCCTTTCCAAGTTCACTACAATCGATATAAAATGAATTAAAAGAAAATAGCTTCTACAATTAGACAGAACACCATCCCAACTGGCTAGAGTTTTCAATTATGTTGTCCACACAACATATATTTCTCATATATTCATAATCAAACAGATAAAAAAAACATGATATTCATAACTGAAGAAACTAACCTAGTACATGAGATTCAGCCAAGGTAAGGCACACAAACTTTCCTCCAGGCTTTAAAACTCTCTTCACCTGCAAAATCAACCACTCAAATTCAAATTCCACCACAAATCAATCTATTCTATAAAATTATTCATATAAACCTTTGTAGAACCGACACATGTGATTACATTCAACAATTATGTCATTTTCTGAAATAACTACATGTGTCCGCATGTCAAATGCCGTATCCAGTGTCCGTGTTTGTGTCGGTGCTTCATAGATATAAATAGATAAAAAAAGATAGAAACCTCAGAGAGATATTGATTTCCCAAAGTAGGACCAAGCTTGGGCTCCATTAAAGCATCCAATCCACCTTTATCAACAACAGCACCAAAAAACTCATCTTCAAACTGCATGGCAGTCATATCCATAACACGCCACCGCATAAGCGGACGCGAACGAATATTACGGCGGAGCATGTCTCCAATAACGACTTTAGAGAAATCAATGTTGGTGATGGAAGTGAAGCCGGCATCGTAGAGGTGTTCGGAGAGACGGGAGTTGCCGCAACCGGGGACGAGGACGGGAAGAGACGCCGGAGGAGGAGTTAGGGTTTGGAGAAGGGAGATGAGTGGGTCCCTCAGGTGAGGCCATTCAGCGTACCATTCGAAAGAATCAGGGCGAATGGTGAAGAAATTGTCCCAGTTTTCTTTGCTGGTGAAGTCTCCTAGGGTATCTAGAAGGTCCTTCTTCTCCGTTTTGCTCTTCGATGCCATAGCTCAGCAGTATGGTGAGTGAGGAGAGGTGGTGGCTGCTGGGGTTTTAGAAGTCCTCTCAGATTCAACAAATAGTGTGTATGTATGGTTCTTTCCTTTTGGTAATTGTGTAGTTTTTAACTCTTGATCACTTTTTAGTAAAAAAAAACAAAACAAAACAAAAACTTTTAATAAACGAGTGGACGTTAGACGGTCTCTAACGCAATGGAGGAACGATTCGTCATAATTATTGTGTTCTTAATTTTGATGTCGGTCGTTGTTTGAAGGAAGATTCTTTGCATTCGACTCGCTTTGTTATTATGATATCTTCCATGATGATGTAGTATGTTGTTCGTTTGCGTGACTCGTTCGAGGTATCAAAGGATCATCTTACTAATGAATCAACAAAATGTCTCGTTTTGAGGCTCAACACCAGTGTGGAGTGGTGCCACCAAATTCAAGCCTTTGATTTTTGACGTCTTGTCATTAAAATAGTCCATGAAAACCAATGAAGTTTCATCTTGTCTTTGTCTGAGTCTAATCAAACATGTTGAACTCTTTTAAGTAATACGGCCAATGGTGAAACGAGTCAAACATGTCTCCACTAGTTATTTCCAAGTTTTGACAAAATTAAGGCATCTTTCTTTTGTTTAGAAGAAGCCAAATTAAGGCATCTTATATCAATGTGCAAGGAACAACTATACATTTAAGGGCATCTGAGACTCGTTTTATCTTCATATTAACATTAAAATAGGTTAGATGTTTAAGTGGGTCGGTCTTACCATCATATTTTTCTACCGTTTAAAGACACAAGCGCTTAGGTATATGATCTTCATTAATTTTTCGGGAAAGGGAAAGTTGTGTAACGTCCTCCTTTTGTCTTTTTCTCCTCATGTTACCTCATAATGAGTACATGTTCCCAGCCTATAAGCAAGTGGCTATGTCATAATTGTCACGATCATTGTGTCCAAGGGGAGAATGAGGTCCTTTCTTTTTATGGCTCTTACCGCTGACTGTTCTCGCCTCAAGTATTATGACTTAAGCATATACCTAGTGCACATAAGAAGACATGTGACTACGACTCTTATCTCTTTAGGATTGCAAGAGACTTAGCATGTTGTCTTGCTTCTGGTATGATGGAGTTGTTGTGATGGCACAAGGACTAAAATTGTCATATCTTTTGTGTGGCGAATCGTTACAACAACATAGTTGTGAATGTGGTTCACGTGAAGGGAAATCTTTGAAATCCTCGTTCCTTCTATTGCTTTTGTTATTTTTGTCCCTTCTTTTATTTAACATATCACCCTGACTACAAAAGTTTGCATGCAGAATTTAACTTATGATACGAGCCATATTGAGGTTGCTTAAGGACTGGGGAATTAGTTTTATCGAGGTCACATGGTGGGATGGTGGGTGGGAATGTTCTTGTACGAACAGACGGATTTCACCTTATAAGCAGGGGGTGTACTTCTTTCATTGGTGATTGAACTGATCGCTATTGATCGTATGTTTTTTTTCCTTGCAGACTCCTCCTTGGAGCGGAAAAAGGTGTGTGTGCAAAAGACACTTTGACGTCCAAGTAACTAATAGTAGCTAGCCATGTGAGCAGGACAATACATGATCATGCACAAGGATTAGGCTCACATTTACAATGGTGCATACAAAGATACGCTTTGGATGTCGTTTTCCTTCCTTTTGCGATTTGGTGCGGTTTGTTGCATGATTACTCTAGTTGTTTGATGCTAACCAAATTTGAGACAGGTGGGAGCGCTTGTATAATTAACACAAGCTCCCGTAGGTAGAACTGCTCAACCTATATACGAAAATAACTTAATATTGAAGGCGGGTGAGTGCACTGACACTTTTCTCGTTTCTGATTAGGGGTGGGGGAGTGATCGTTGGGGGTGGGGGCAAGGGGAATCCTGAGGCGATGATTGTAGGACTTCTCTTGTATCACATGTCATTATGAGGCGTGATGTCTTTCTGAGGTGGTGCATGATATAAGATCACATAACGCACCACGTCGTAACACGAGGTGGTCACCTCAAATTGTCTTGGATTTGATCGTATTATTGGCTTTAATGTCACATTGTAAACATGCTTTCATATTGGACGCCCCCGATAATGATTGGGTTACACACACAAACATGTAAAGGAAGTACATGACTTTGAACTGATTTTTTATCTTCTAGTTATATCATTCATTTAAATTAAACTATTCTATTTATAATTTTACTCCTTTCGTCCCTATATGTAAGCCCCCTTTGTATTTTTTTCACATTTCTTAAGAAAAGTTGTCAGTGTATTTAATATGTATGTATGTTTTACGTGTTAATATTACCATATTGTCCATTGTTTATATGTGTATTAAATTTGACTTTTCATATTTCAAGATAAGTTAGCAGTAATAATTAGGGGTATATTAAAGAAAAGAATAATAAATGCATATAATAATTTGAAAAATGGCTTACGTTTAGGGACAAAAATAAAACCAAAGGGTGCTTAGATATAGGGACAGAGAGAGTATTTTTTTAATAATATAATCCAAATCTCTAAGTAAAAAATCAGTTAAAGCTTATTATAGTATGAAAAATTTCACTAAAAATATGAATAATATTCGTTTAATATTTATTTGACCGAGGTATAGTAAATCAAATTGTCTTGGATTTGATCATATTATTGGCTTTAATGTCACATTGTAAACATGCTTTCATATTGGACGCCCCCGATAATGATTGGGTTACACCCACAAACATGTAAAGGAAATACATGACTTTGAACTGATTTTTTATCTTCTAGTTATATCATTCATTTAAATTAAACTATTCTATTTATAATTTTACTCCTTTCGTCCCTATATGTAAGCCCCCTTTGTATTTTTTTTCACATTTCTTAAGAAAAGTTGTCAGTGTATTTAATATGTATGTATGTTTTACGTGTTAATATTACCATATTGTCCATTGTTTATATGTGTATTAAATTTGACTTTTCATATTTCAAGATA
>Ga0228710_1000816_pt1 | contig 43310 bp, 22 predicted proteins | sample MedpolnodulmetaG_FD_177995 | JGI IMG/M metagenome (GOLD analysis project Ga0228710, IMG submission 177995) | Root nodule microbial communities from Medicago polymorpha collected in Santa Monica, California, United States - pink nodules | ecosystem: Host-associated > Plants > Roots > Nodule... | reverse complement strand
CCCCCCCCCCCCAGTGATCAAAGAAAGAATCCTAAATTAATGGCGATGGTTGTTGCACTCCGACGCGAAGGAAAGTGTTTGGCTACGGTCTTGATGATGAAGAATGAATGAATATGAAAGAAGATGATGATGATTCTGGGTTATGATGGTTTTCTTGTAAGATTTTTTATGTGAAAAATTATCACTTTAGAGCAAATGTTGTAGGATACCAATTGTGAAAAATTATCACGTTTTGATTATGGGTTTTTCTCATGTGTGTGTTAACTCATGTCTTCATTCGAACTTGTAGAATACCGATTGTAATTGTAATTCAAATGCTGGGTTATTTTATTGTTGTTTTCTTCTTCTCGGTTTTGGTGTTGAAGAATGTACAAAGACGGGGATGAAGAGGAAGAGAGAAGAAGATGAAGAAAGGTGACAAAAGTTAGGTGTTGGTGGTGCACTATTAGTTGTCATTTCGGAAGAAAAAAAATCAACGGTTAATATTAATCAAATTAATGAAGTTTTTGGTGGACCACTTACAATGTGTATCCACCTTAAACATTGAGATAACCGTTTTGAAAGAGATGATTTATTTGGCCGGCGAAGGATAACTTAAAGGATCAAAACGTAACGTTAATAAGATACGAGACCAAAATAAAAACGACAAATAAATTAAGGAACCAAATATGTAATTTAACCAATTTTCTTTTCTTTTCAAAACTTCATTTTCTGTTGTATATGCTTCAAATGTTGCCATGTCATCAATTTGATGTAAGAATGCATGATGGCTTGAAATTAACCAATGATAAATACAAATAAGTAATATAAACAAATAGATCAAACTAAAATAATATTAAGTAGTAAAAAAATTAAAAACCAATGAAAAATTATGCAATATATCATACTAATAGAAATATTATTGAAATAATCCACAAGTCCTAGCTCAACTGGCAAAAATGCCAAAATTGTTAGGCCGGATGCAATGACCGGGGTTCGAACTCCGATACCTCCACTTGTGTGTGTGAGTTTATAATGGCTTTGTCATTTCGTCTATATACAACAAAAAAAAGATTATTGAAATATATGTATGTGGTTTATTTTGGAATTGAAAAATCAATCCAAAATTCGATTTAATCATACCAGTTTTCACAAAAGACATACAAACATATCTAATATTATTTGGTTGTGTACAATTTCTGTTTTTTATTTTGGGGTTCGATTCTTGTGTTATGCGTATGGAAAAAATTTGGTTGGCATGGGAGAACCAACCTTGTGTGTCCCACATGTTCGCCGATGAAGATTAGTCATTGCTAAGCGGCGGTAGAATCTTCGTACCAATATCATGATAACCCAATAAAAAAGACAATTAATTGTAGAAATGAGAAAAAGGTTGATAGTGATATAAAAATAATTGGTATAAACGCGTTGTGGTCCCCTTATTTAAAAAAAAATGAAGTTTTGATTCCTCTATTTTAAAAACCAATTTTGTCCCCAATATAACCTTTTTTTTTTTAGAATATTGGTTACTCGATTTATTTTATGATAATGTAACCTATTCGTTTATAATGTGTCGAAGCCTATTAGACACATTTTTATCGACGTAACTACCGAGTGTGTTCTAATAAAAGTTGCCATGTCATAAATGAATTAGTCACGTCATAAAAGATGACCCAATGATAATATGAGAGATCAAAATTTAGAAGAAGAGCCCTTAAATACGGAAGAAGAAGAAGAAGAAAAGAAGACATTTTTTTTAAGAATGAAGAAAAAAAAGAGTTAAATTGGAGTATCAAAAAATAGATTTTTAATATAGGATCCTGTCTTATGTTGGATTCTCCATGGTATCAATTCAGGTGGACTAGTGTTTAACTTAAAAATTATATATAGAAGGATCAAAACCTAATTTTTTCTTTTTGAGAAAAAAAACAATTTTAGTCTTGGCAGTCGAAAAAAAATGCAAATGTTTTTTTAGGGCAAAAAAACGCAAATGTTGTTGGATTATGAAGCTGTACATAATTTTTTTAAGGTATAAAACCCCTTTTTTTATAAGGAAAAATTATTTAAGATAGTACAATGAGTAATCAAAACCTAATACAAAAGACCAAAATCTCAAACACGTTGCATGCAAGAGAGTGCATTAATCCTCTCATTTGAGAAAACAATGATTTTGTTTCTACTCTCCTAAACACATCCAAACTGCATTACTTTTCGATAAACACATCCACAGCCATTTAGATATCAATGATATATACTCAACAAATGCAATTTTTTTTAACTCCAATGCCTCCTTCTTCCTCTGATAAAAAAATGTAGATCAAGATTGTTGATTGGAATGATTTGATTTCTTGCTAAAATTGTTTTACAACCTGTGTTTTTTTTTTGGTCAAGTTACAACCTGTCTTAATAACAGTAACAATGATTTACAATTGTCAAAAAAAATTAAAAATAACAATGCTATGAAACCAAATCTATGAATCAACCATCATAGAAAACAACAACGAAATAAAAATTGTAACAATTAAATAGAAAAAAAATATAAAATAGGCAATATAAATTAAAACGTATTGACACAATGTCAATTCTCATGACAACATTGTAATATATAGAGTCTCACATAACATAAAAAATATTTATTTATTATTTTTGCAAAGTTTCCAAAGCTTGAATCAATTTATGTATGCATTGCACGAACAACCTACAAAATAAAATATTAAAATATTTAGATTTGTTAAAACAAGAAGATAAAAGATGAAGAGAAATTAAAACTATTGATACCATTTCTGATGTTAAGGTACCGAACATTTACTTTTACAACGTTTCATGCACTCATCAAATCCTAGTCTTTTTTGGCTTGAACATATTACCGTACACTTTAAATCACAAGATGGTCCTTTTTCTCCTTCTAGGTTAATTGGAGGAAACTCTTGAGATGAAGTGATGCATTCAACTTGCGTTACAACTAACATAATACTAATTAACATCACCACAACACATTTTTTTACCATGCTTATTTTCATTACTCTTTTCGATGCTTATCTTTTATCAATCTCTATTAAAATTTTGGTTTTGCAAAAGACCTTTTTTATAGCCATAAAAGTGGTCAAATATAAAATGCGAAGTATATGTCAAATTATTAAATGATGATTAATTAAGGAAAATATATTATAATTAATTTTCAAATAAAAAATGTCAAAGTATATGGTCAAATTATTATATAGTAATAGTTTATATAAGAAAATGATATCATTAAATTAATTCAAAGAATTAAATTTCAATATTTTAGACTTCAATATCAATTAATCTAGAGCAACTCTTATATGAACACAACCCCAAATAAAAAATATTCAGAAACACTCACATCAAATAAAAAAGTTAAAAGAGAATAAAACTAAATCATGTTGATTGATGTAAGTAAATTATTTTTTACTTTTATTATTATCATTTAATGTGGGCGTGTCAAAGTGTTCTTTCATGACAACATGTTGGTATTTGTGGAATTGGCAAAACAAATACTCCCTCCGTCCCGCAATAGATGACCCGTTTGAAAATGTGCAATTTTGACATAACTTACTTTGACCATATTTTTCTACTAATATATAAAGATAAATAATATCATACAAGATGGCGTTAGATCCGTCTCGATGAGTATTTTCAAAATACCAAATTTTCATAATTTTTTCTAATATATTATTCAAGATATTTAAGCTCAAAATTATGCATTGACATGCGTACTATGGTCAACTATGTCATGTATTGTGGGACAAAGGGAATATATATTTGAAATAGGATTTCAAAGACCAAGCAATCCAATACTGGTAATTCAAAAGTTTACTAGACAGATAGAAGACAATACAAAGTTGGTGCATAGAAGTCTGCATCAAAAGGAAACTATATACTCCTTTGTTTCACAATGAGTGTCGAAGGTTTTGAAACACAGATTAAGAAATGAAATGAAATAATCATTAGATATAACACTTTTACTAAACTACCCTTACTTTATAAGAAAAAGACAAACTTAAAGTTGCATTGAAAATTATGTGAGAGAAAAGTTTGAGTATTTATTGAGGGTAAAGTTGGAAGAAAAAAATTAAAGTTGTATTGGAAATGTAAAGTGACATTCATTTAGAAACAATTTTTTTAGCTAAACTGACACTCATTGTGAAACGGAGGGAGTACATCGGTTGGATGCAACCTCTGATTGGTTGGGTTAAGCTTAACTGTGACGGTGCTTGGAAGGGATCTGATACTCTTGCAGGGTGTGGGGGGCTTTTTCGAGACTCTGATGGCAGATGGATCAAAAACTGCTTCAAGAAGATTGGAATGTGTGATGTTTTTCATGCTGAAATGTAGGGCATGTATTTAGGGTTGGACATGGTGTGGAGGGAGAATACCACTCATCTTATAGTGGAGAGTGACTCAAAGATCTTGGTCGACATGATTACTGAAAATTGCAATTTTAGTGGAACGACTCCTACTTTGGTAAGACGTAATCGACAACTTTTGAGTTTGAGTTGGACTGTCAAAATTATCCATACTTGGCGTGAAGACAACTTAAGTGCAGATTGGCTTGCTAATTTCAACATTTCGATGAATTTTCTAGATATTCATGTTCTGAAGACTTCCCCTAGTGAACTTCAGAGTCTTTTGTTTGATGATATTTCTCGGGTTTACATGCCTAAGAACGTTTGTTTAATTTCTTAGTTTTCTTTCTCTTTAACCTTCGCCCTTTTGTAACAAAGAAAAAATACAATTAACTAAAACGGTGAATAATTGGAAACTAACAAAAATTGTGGCTGCCCTAACATGTCTATTGGCAATCTCATCAACTTGTCTCCTCATAAACTATTTGTCTCCTCATAAACTATTTTCTTTAGGACTGCTTATAGACTCATCCTTCAAGTTTATGACGAAAGACAAGAAAACTAAGCTGGCGCCTCAATAAACACGGCCTTCCACGTTTTTAAAAAAAATGGTCAATTTAATTTGCAGCATAAATGAACGAATAAATTTCATACATGATTAATCCTTAGATTCAATGACATTAAATAACATTTTCAATGCCTATATTTATTAATTTTTGAAGGATTTTCAATGCCTTTATTATACAGTAACAGAATCACACACTGGTATCAAACGCATTTTTTTCTCTTATAAGAGCAACTTTTTTATTTTTTTGGTACAAATAAGAGAAACTTCTGTGCATGATATACTATGCCTACAATTTTTATAAATGATAAATGACAAAACATGGGTTGATGACAACTTTAGTGCTTATAAATGATAAATGACGCAACAAGATCATAATAAACAACATGTGGGGGTTAAGATTGAGTTTTGTCACTCATCAAAATCTAGCTATAGGATAGGATATGACCCTCCATTTATTCTTCTTTACCGCTCAACACCCACTTTCCTCTCCAGCTAATGTCATCCTTTCAAAAGAAAAAATGGCGTCCTTTCACAATCCTCTATTAGGCTAGGCCTAAAAAAAGAACCGCCATCTTTGTAGTATCAATAACATAAGAAGGGAACCTATTATTATAAGTAAAAAGGAGACGAGGCTCTTCTTGTTAGAGAAAGAAGTTATGGACTTAGGGTGCTTCCTTCTTATTAATTTACCACCCATGTCACTAAATATGTATACCCGAAGAGGCTACTATACAAAAAAACAAAGGCAAGTTTGTCCCCAAAGAGAAAAATAATTGAACTTTGTGAAGACTCATATCGTTACCATAATTTCCGTATTAATATGAAGACCTATTTCATTGTCATAATCTACTTATTAATAAATCGTTCCATTCATTAGGTGGGTTTCAAAATTTAAAATTGTCCTAAATATATTTTTGGTTCCTCTATTTAGACTATTTTATTTATATCATATAATCTTCTCATGCGTTCTATTTTTTTCTTCTAAAATACTCTTTGCTTAAATTTTATATCCAAATTCCTTTATAAGGATTTTTAGATTATACAATCCAAAAACTACTAAAACCCAAAAATGGCATTGTAATTGATACAAAGGTCTATGTTGACTCTCGTACTACCTCCATCTAAATTGCAAAGCGATTTCAGAGATGATGTGAATGGTCAACAATGACTATGCTATCGTGAACCACTCCCAAATGAAAACTAAAGAAAAATGGAAATTTTAGAATGAAAAAAAAGTGAAAAATGAATGAAAATATTGAGGATGCAAGGCTATATATAGCCATAAAACTTTCCTAGATTGTAACTAAAATCAAAGGAAACATGTATCGTACATAAAATTCAATTAATACACCACAAATCGTCCAAACATTGCTAGTAATGGAACAATTCACATTCAGACGTGGCTCAAATTATATAATCTGAATTATACCCAGAGGTTTTTGGATTATACCATCCGAACCAGTCCAAAACTATGCTAAAACTTGAGGTTTGGAGGGTTTGACATGGTTCAAAACACATGGAATTTAATTTCAAAACATACATTAAAACAATAATTTCAACAAAATAATAAATTAAACAACGTAATTCAACAACATAAACCACTAAATAAAACACATAATAAAACATCACATATCAATCAAACTAACTTCTTCATCTGATTCCTCCGTGCAAGCCTTCGTTTCTACGTAGGTCTTGGGTTGAATCAAACTTTTCTGCATATCGTCAAAAAATCCGACGAAGGAAGCGTACAACTTGATTGGTCTTTTATTATTGTGCTGACCAAATATTGAGAACATGGTTCTCACGTTGTCGTTGTTCTTGAACTTCATCTAGGCAAACTGGACGCTCCCATCTGAGTCAGTCGATGGACAACGATACTCAACACTGTCTATCGTCCTTGCGTCTCAGTGATTGCATCGTCAATTGATTTGGTCCAGCTGATCAGTCAACCCATACAATGTGACATCAACTTGGACCCTGAACAAATTGGGTTTTCCTCACTTGTAGTAAACTGTTGCTAGCTTGATGTTTAAATCAATTAAATAAATGTTCATGATTATGTGGTGTGGTTTACATCAAAAGAACCAAACACACCAATTTATAGAAGTTTTTTTGTGCCGTGGATCACAAAAATTGTTGTGTAATGTGGGCCATAGAAAAAACATGTACTTGACTAGTTTGAATTATACAACTTCAAATTTCTCAAATCATGTAAAGTACGAGTTTTAACACAGTCTTGAACCAGTTTAGATTTTGTAATCCGAATAGTTCTGGGATGTTTCAGATTATATAATCTGAACTAGTTTAGAATGTGGACGGTGCCTTGTTCAACTAGACTGACTCATTGAACATGTGTATTTTAGGTTGGTCAACAAGACTTGACCATATTTTTTGACCCTCTTAATGGACCGTCACACTATATGCACCCATCATTTACAAAAAGATTCATTTCATTTTGTAAGGATAATGTGAATGGTCATAAGATAATATCCTGCTCTGGAAAATCGTACCACCAGTCTGGATCTAGGGTTGCTCATCAGAGTTTCCTTCTTACACCATATTTAGTTTTACCCCCTCCTGTCCTTTCTTAAGATGCGAGAGGAAACAAAGTATATAGTAGAAAAAGAAATAGTCCTCTATTAGGGGGGAAAAAGGTGCGTAAGAAGAGTATAGAATATAGAGTAGAAAAAAAGTATATAGTAGAAAAAGAAATAGTCCTCTATTTATTCTAAAATATGATTTCAATCCATCTATATCTAAATTTAGATTTTCGGTGCCTAGTTCCACACAAGGCTGTAATTTTGTTCCCCATTCAGATTTTTTACTCAATGAACATATATATCTGGGCTTAAAAGTGGTGATTATTGGCATTGATTTTGAAGATAAAATACATAAAACTATCATCATTGTAAAACTTGGCTTCCGATCCGAGGACCGACTAATCTGAGGGGATCAATCCCACCACCCACTTGCGGGGACCCCATTTTAAGCCAGAGCAAAGCTCTGTATGAATTTGTCCACCGAAATTGACACCAGAGGGAATCAAACCTGAAACCTTGAGAGGAGTAAACTCCAAGATCTCAAACCAACCACTAGGCCAACCCCAAATGGGTCATAAAACTATCATTATTGAGGCCAAAAATTGCCATTTTTTGCGTAAAAAATGCAAGTGAGGACAAAAACTGCAATCATGTATGAAAGTTGGGGATCAAAAGCTCGAATTCTGAATTTGGAGTAAAATCTTGTTTGAGATAAAATAAGAGAACCAAAAGTGCATTTAAATTTTAAAATTTTATACATGAGAGGTGAATCACCATGTTTGTTTTTGAAATGGTAAACATCACATAATATAGTTCTTTAATTTATAAAAAAAAATATTTTCATTTTTTAAATATTTTTTATTTTAACTTGCTAATAAGAACTTTTAAAAAAATATAAAATCAAAACAACATTAAAATCTTTTTTATTTAAAAAAAATCAAAACTACATTAAATATGAACTATTTGATTTTGATCGGACGACTTTAAACAATTGATTATAGCTTAATTGTACGTAAGCTGATTTGTACTCAATCTATTTTCCTAACTTATATTTAATACTTCCAATTTCAAAGAACAAAGTTATGATTAATGCATTTAAAAGTAGAAAGAAAAAAATATAATTTGCATTGAAAAGAGCAACTTTTTAACTTTTAAAACATAGAATATACAATTTCCAAAAAAATATTTCCTTTAATAATTCTTTAATCAATGCATCGGGGGCACCGGTTAACATTTCCCTAATTATTTATATGTTCTCAATCACAAGGCATCATATATTTTTTTTAAATGCTTAAATTCACTCAAATTAATGAAGCTTATATCATATAGAACATATATATGTTTGTACCCAAAAAAAAAAGAACATATGTATATTTTACGCAATCTAAAATCATTTGATATGCTATTGAGACACATCAAAATTAAAGATTTATGCATTTTTATTAAACACTGTTAATATGAGTGGATTTCAAAAACATATTAAATAATTTTAGATTTACGTAAAAATTTGCATGGATTATCTATATGATAAACTTACAATTTAATGGTCTGATTTTAAAAAACGGTAATGCTATACACAACAAAATATTTCATCTAGAGGGATTCACGAAATTTTGGCACGGTTGGATTAGGTTCTTTATAACAATACATGGGTTGATGGGAAACAGAAGAGGTGGCCCACATGCTTGCTTTACATTGTCGTGATAATGTCGGGAAGTTTATTTTCGAGAACTTTAGCATTTTCCTTTAAAAAATATGCATCGAGTAAAATGATATTAAGCTGTGTAACATTGACGTAACTTGATATCGGTGTAATTTAATCCTCTTTGTATGTGTGTGTATATATAGTAACTATTTAGAGTAAGATTTGTAATTCAGTCAAAGGAGATTTGAACTAAGAACAAGGCAAGTTGGTTTATCCCAGTATTTCGAACCATTGACATTCTCAGATTCTGATGGAGACTGGTAACCAGATGATAGAATAGAATATGAACATTTTACACAGCGAAGCAACACATGGTCTTCAGATGAAGCATATAGAAGCATATCTTCCTTTGCCTTTCGTAGTTGCTGAATTAACTTCAATCAATTATTAAGTCACTTTAAATGGACTTTGGTCTTTAACCAATACCATGCATTGTCACAACGCCCCATTTAGCTAATGGTAGGACAATCTAAGTGCCATGCGGATAGGGTGGGAATCCGGATCCAATCATATATTTTTGAGCTTGATCTTTATTTTGCTAGAGAAAAATCTGCACTTATCAGTCAAATACGTACCTTTCTACTTCAATATAATACAAGCAGCTGATGTTCTCATCTACAAACAAATCATAACAGATTAGTACTTAGGAAGTACTATTAGATAATATTATATGGCCATTTTTTTTAAGCAAATGGAATGCAGACAAAGTTGCATACGTGATAGATTAAAATAAAAAAGTTATATAAAATTTGGGGACATAAACCTTACCCAATGAAAATAAAAACAACATAAAACCAACCCAAATGATAACATAGTTCACCCCATAAGGGTTACAAAAAACAACAAGGAACATACACGTACAACCTGTACAATCCAGTGAGCCTACGGACGAGTCCGAAACTAAATTGCAAAAAAAAAAGAGTAGTTCATGAATGAACACGAGTAATAGCAAACAGATACAAGTTCATATGAACATGAACCTTTCACAAATGGTAACGAATCTGATCACCAACACGATAGCGGATCCACGAACCAAACCACTTACTGAGACACAAAACAACAAGTTACACAGCCATTTCTATCCTATCAATCTGAATCTTCCAAGCTGCCAACATACATAACCATGCTCCGAAGATAGACATCGGTGAACAAATCTGATTCGAACTTTGAATCTAACACCACCACAAGAGCGGCAAATCTGTTACGAATGGAACCAACCCGAGCGGATTTTAAACAAAACCGACCCGTACAAGTTTTTTTTAAAGCTGAAACCACCATCCTAACACCATTGAATCTGCTCCAGCTCAGAAAGATAGAAATATATCATGTTTGTATGAAATTAGCTTCAGCATCAGCGTACCCATCCTCAAAAAGGTTACTTCATCCAGAAACCGCAAATATTGAGAGGCGACGCCGTTGCAGTGAACCAAGAACAACCCAAAATGGGTTTGATACCCGAGTCCACCAAAACTGGAGTGAAAAAGTGTTTTGCAAGTAATGCGGAGGCGGAGCTCGTTGCACTACCATGATTCACGGCTACATCGGAAAGTGAAGAGTTTGGGTTTGGAGGGCGAGGAAGGGCGGTTGATTTGAGTGTAAAAGAGAATCCAGAGAGTAATTTTTTTAATGAGAGAAACGAGCTATTAAATTAGATAGATCATTATATGGCTAATTCTAATATGATCTACACCTAATATAAGTGATCAATGGTGGACTAAATGTCCTTTATTTTTAAATTGTCTTAAAGTTTAAGGTGGAGATGTTGCGTTCGATCTCTTTGTGATCCTAGATCGTTGGCCCGTTGTTTCTAACACTCCCGAAGACTCCAAAACAAGTGGTATTCAAAGATTTGGTTCAGTTTGGTCGGGAGAGAGATCCTGAGGTTTGATCCTTATAGTGAAATTCTTCCTAACATAGTAGTCATGAGAGGTGTTTCGTTGGCTGTAACGATAATGCAAGTATAGAATATGCGAGACTCGTACTTAATTATGGGGGATATTGTTGTGTTAGAGAGATAGAGATAGAGTGGTAATTTTAGATCGACAATAAATAAGTTCAATGTTGATCTATATAAGAGATGTGACACATATACCCAATAATACCTTAAGGTTTTATGTTAAAATATGATGTCTGATCTCTTGGGGGTCTTAGATGTATCATTGACCCATTGTTCTCTCGACACTCTCCGAGAATCTCAAACAAGTGTATCAAAGATCTAATCCGGTTTGGTGAGAGAGCAAGAGTGAATCCTAGTGCAGATAATCCTTTTATCAAAAGTCTTGGTGATGTAGTCAAGAGATGTGTTTCGTTGATTGTAATGATGGTGCATGTATAGGATGTGGGAGACTACCTCTATAGGGAGATTGTTGGGTTCAAGTTCGAGTCGAGTTTTACATTGACTCTGAATGAGTTCAATGTTATTTATATAAATGAGGAGAAACATATACCCAATATCTTAAGGTTTTGGGTGAAGATGTGATGTTCGATCTCTTGAAGTCATGGATCATTGCCCCATAATTGCTCCCAACGCTCTTATGGATTTCCAAAAAAGTGTATAAAAGCTATAGTTCGGCTTGGTGATGGATATTATTGAGTTGATTCTAGTATGTTGGATGCTCTTATAGAAAGTCTTATTGATAGTGTAGTTAGTAAGCATGTTTTGTTGGTTGCAAAGCTGCTTCAATTATATATGATCCCCATCAGCAGACCCTTCCCCTTCATTACTCTTATCCTCTCCATGTCCAAAGCCATTAGTCATATGACCATCCTCTTTATTCCCTTCAGCTAGCTCATACTCAATTTCTTATATTAAATCAAGTTGTGAAAGTGGGTGGACAACATAAATATGGAATTTGCCATTCATTTTTGCTATATTCTTAATCCTCTTTGTACTATTGTCTTTCTCCTCCAAAACCAGCTCATTAACATCCTTTGGATCATAATACCACATATACTCTATGTTAGAATTTTATATTCTATTTAGCTTTGGTTGAAATAACTACTTATTATAAGCCACACAAAGTTATTAAGTGGCATTCTTTTAAAAAAAAGTTATTAAGTGGCATGCTTTCCAGCTTCATTAATTAGTTCAATGGCAAGTTTTGGTACTATGGTCTACATCAAATACCAGATCACATTTTTGTGCGTGGTCATTCTATGATTCGTTCAAATGCGTGACGATGAATAATTGTTTGCAATTGGATTTGAACTATGTAAGCTCATTTCACTGTTTTCACTTTAGGGAACACAAGAAGATTAGTGTGACTCTTCATGGGGCCATTTCTTCTTTTTTTTGTTGACAGAATGGGCCCATTTCTTCTTATTGGTGCAATAATGCGAAAAAAACATTTATGTCATCACAACTTCAAATAAAATTATTTAAACAAATTAAAAAAAATAAAAAGAAGTTACAATATAAAAAAAATTATTTATTTTTAAAATAATTAAATAATATATATTTTTGTACGTGCTTAAACGATTTTTATTTAAGTTTGTAATCAAGTATTTATCATAGGCGATAGCTACATATCTATAATAGCTTTCTATGATAATATAAGATAAGCTATTGTTTCTGAGACCAAGTGTTTAGCACTCACCTTTTCTTGTCCACACATAAATTGGAATTGTTGGAGTGGGATATCGTCATATAGATGCATTCCTTTTTCTTTTGACAAGATATAAATGCATTTCTAAATTTGCCTAGACCATACTTTCAAACGCTTTCTTTTATTATGAAGAAGAAAGGTGTAATTGCCGGATTCCCCAAAACAGTAAATTTGTAGAAACATGGAAATGATTATTTTAGTAGAGGAAACATGGAAATTTTAATGGGCAAATAAAAAGTGCCAAAGGGAGGACACATATCTCGGAAAAGTTGGGGTGCTATCTCGACATGTCCAAACAAATGAGATGGAGTTAGGTGTTTTTGTTTTGTTTTTCAAGACTTCAAAATGGAATATATACTAGCCGAAAGACGGGTACGTCTGATTGCATTAACGTTTGAAAAATTATGAACTGTATTTTTTTATGAAATTTTAATTTTGATTAAAAGTAAAAAATATAAGTGTTTTTTGCTTTCAAATTATAACAAATCAAAGTAATTATGATTATCTATTTCAATGAAACCAACAATATAACAAAAAAATATAATATAAATTTTTATTTTTTTAATGACACCAACCACAATCTTTATTATAGAAAATTATTGTTTAAGGGTATACCCTTAAACAATATAGATACACTCATCTAGTTTATTACACTTTTTAAATGATAAAGGAAATAATTGGACATTTGTGTTTGTTACACTTTTATTTTAATATTTAAATTTATTATTATCTATTTGTTACATGTGTTATTTGTATTGAAAATTGATGGCATATTTGAAAAGAAAAAGTCAGCCCAAAAGAGCTAAAATTAGTTGTTTTCTTTATACATAGTATAAATTACCATAACAAAAAAGCCCTTCTCAACACACATCACAAGGACCGAAAACAGTAGAAAAACAGAGCGAAAACTATGACACAACGAGAAGGCACCGAAGAGGATTAAGTCAACTATTGCGACAGCCAAACTCGATCATGGAATATGTTGCTTTCAACCACCAAAATGACTAGAATTTAACTTTATCACATAATAATTGTATGTTATTTTCCAAATAATCTACACACAGCTGAACCAAATAATTGGAATATATTTTCGAATGTTCTTAGAGAAACCAACAATAAAAGTAAAATATCAAAAGTGATATGTTAATGTGTCTGGTATGGCTGAATTAAACCCGAGCCAAAGAGAAAGCAAATATCAAAATCTTCCATAAAGTCCACATTGAAAGAACAAATGATCAACTTCTTCATTCATGTCACATCCACTGATACACCGAAGATCATTATGTTGAGTGACTCCTATTCTAAAATAAAGTGATTAAAAGTGTGATATTATTGGAGGAGAGGAGAGTTGAGAAGAGGGAAAATGAGGAAGTGATTTAATGAGATGTTTCATTTGACAGGGGGTTGACTTTCTTAAATCATATTTTGATGATAACAAAAGTATGTAATGGTCCTCTAAAAAAAGTATGCAATGTTGTCAAAATCACACATTAAAACGTAAAATCGTTCGATTTTATATTGTTAGGTGTGAATTTCATATTTGAGCGATGGTAAAATTGATTTTGAGAGAAATCATAAATCAGCCGATTTTGAGAGATATAACTCGTGGTAAAATTAAGGTAAATTAGTTCAATTTTACCCGATTTTAAAGAAGCCACTTCTTAATCTCATCCTTTAAAAAGGCAAAATTAACGGGGCCAGTCCAAGGGAACTGTCACTAAAGGAAGGGCTTTAAGCCTCTAAATTTTCCATGCATGCTTCATATTATGCCCCAAATATTTTTCACTTTGAATATTGTTTTGCAAGTAAAATTCTTTAAACATTTTTGTGTTTAGCTAGATGGAAAGTTAAATGGAGAGTTGTAGATTTAAAGGTCATTTGCAAGTTTGATCTTTTTTTTTTTGGTCAAGTAGCCTAGTGGCTAGAGTTCACACAATTAAATTGTGGAGAAGTGGAGTGTCCGGGGTTCGAACCCCGGCCCCTGCATATAATATGCAATATCCCTACCAACTGAACTAAGCTCACGGAGATACAAGTTTGATCTTTATATGTACATATTTGATTGGTCATACATATCCTAATTTTTTTTTTAGATCTCTGTAAATATGATGTTAGTTGTTGGAAATATACTAAGATAAGTTGTGGGCAGCCAAAATATGCAAAAGTTAAAATGTAATTTATATTGGTGTTAGAATTCAAAATTACTTCGTTATTTCAAGTTTTAACAATTGATAAATAATGTCTATATTAAATAATGTCTATATTTCAAGTTTTAACAATTTTTAAATAATGTCTATGCAAAACTAAATTTTTGTTTATTAAAAAAAAGTTTTTTTTAACAAACTAAAATGATGTATTATAAACAAACAATGATTCACCCAGCACAAGGCGTGCAAAGGGGAACCATCCAAGAGTATTTACAAAGTCCAAGTGCCGTAATTAAGGAGGCACAAGCAAAACAGACAACAAATTACACGTGGACACCCATACAAAGGAGCGGATGTTTCCACCAGTCATAATAACTATAACTAAAATTCATCCGTTTAGCTTTCAACCATAAGAAAGAATTTAGCTTAACCTTGTTGATGAGAATAGAAAGATTAGACCTTTGAAAAAAATGAGAATAGAAGGATTAGATACTGCATTTTGGAATACACGGTTATTCCTCTCCTTCCATATCACCCAAACGGAAGTAAACCAAATAATTTTGAAGAAAACATGAGTAGCTTGAGGTAAACCTGCCAAGTTAGTAAACTGTTGAAAAAAAATTAAAACAAATTGTTTACAAAAGTTCTTGCACTAATGTGGTTCACGAGTCTAATAGAAGAAGTTAGATTCTCACAATCTAACAAATCAATGTTTGAACTCTAACCGGAAGCAATATTCATATTTATTGTCCGACATACATAAAATAAAATTATACATTTAGTGTTCTTGATTTTATGTTTCTTTGCTGACACACTTAAAATGTATATTTAAAATTCATTTTAGACCTACAAATACATTGGATCGACCCTAAAAATTAAGTACATATACATACAAGAGGGAATAGTCCATCATTGTTAATATTATTATATTATAATTCAACTATTTTAAGAGATAAAGAGTCATTTTTTACATCGTCTTTACTTCAACTCTCCACCACAGCTTGTCAATTAACATTACAGGTCTCAATAAGCTTATCAGTCGACATTAGCAATGATTTGTATGTCATATTCAATATTACTCCGGTCTCTATTATAAAATAAAATTTATTTTTTAAATTCATTCAATAAATAATGTATTTGGTTCATATTTTAAACTAAATACATTATTTATTAAATGAACATAAAAAGTGAATGTTCTCTTATAATAGAAAGCGAAAGAAGTATTAGAATTAGAAAATTCAATTTAGGGGCATTTAAGTTCTTCCACTACAATTTTGTCAAAAAAAAATTCTTCCGCTATAATTGTCTCTTCAATATTAAATCTTAGAATGTGACTCTTCATAAGAGAAAGTTGTCATAAGAGTATTCAAGATTTCAAGTGTATGTTTGAATAAGATTTTAGAGGGAAAAATTACTTGTTTCTCTTTTAAAAAGTAAAGAAGTTTTAAAATGTTTTAAAAATAATTTAAAGGTGTTTGAAATATTATTATGATTATTGTGTTGTTCTTTCAAATTTTAATTTTATTTTTTTAAATCTTAGATATATGGCAAATATAGGCTTAGTTTTTCGACACTCTTATGGACGGTGTGATTGCACCCGTTTGATTAGTCGATCTTTAAGGCTAAATATGCTTCATCAAAAGATAATTGGCTTAAAAGTAGCTTTGGCCCCCTAAGTATCAAGAAGTTGCGATTTTGGCCCCCTAACAAAATAAAATACAATCCAGCCCCCTAAGTACTGCCCCTTTTATAGTTTTGGCCCCCAGACCAATTTTGACCAATTCAACGCTGACGTGGGCGCCACGTGTGTAATTATTTATTTTTGTTTTTTTTATAATTTTTTTAATTAAAAAAATTTAAAAAAAATTAAAAATATTTTTATTTTATTTATTATTTTAATTTAATTTTTTTAATTTAAGCATTGCACATGTGACATTTTAATTTATTTTTAAATGGAAAATTACACATGTGGCGTCCACGTCAGCGTTGAATTGGTCAAAATTGACCTACGGCCAAAACTTCAATAGGGACCGTACTTAGAGGGCTGAATTGTACTTTATTTTATTAGGGAGTCAAAATTGTAACTTCCTAATACATCCAAAACTGTTATTAAGCCAAGATAATTCTAAGTACTCCCTCCGGTCCTTTTTATAAGAGACAAATGAGTCAATTAAAGTTGATGTATTTGGTTCAAAATGTAGAGCACATACATCAACTTTAGTTGACCCATTTGTCTCTTATAAAAAGGATTGGAGGGAGTATAATCTTTACTCATCTCTCAACAAAGTGTATATATTTGATTAGCACGCTTCAGCATTGATTGCTCCATAACAATTTTTCTTTTCATCACTATGCATTCTGCAATATCTTGCTCATCAATATTCATATGGAATTGGATTCTCATGTTGCACTCACCCTCTGTTCATTGCCTAAGACATATAGGGATTACAAAGTACTACCATTTTTGTTCGAGGATATTGTTGACTAGTCTAATCTCTTAATAAGCTTTTTAAAGATTTCATTTCAAAAATCATATCATTTGTTGACATGATAGCATTTTAAAGTGGAGAGGGTTTCGCACTTTCGTCTCCTGCCACAAATCCTATTTTTTTCTTTTATTGAAAACTTATCCTCATGGAAGGTATTCAATCCTGTTTTTTTATTGAAAAGTTGAGAGACCTATCATGGTCATATTTTACTATTTCCGTTTATATTAGAGTGAATTTTTAACATTCTAAGATGTATTTTTTCAATGGAAAGAAGCTTATATCATTTTAATAGCAATCAAATCGTGGATACATGTACTTCAATAAGAATATGAAAGTTAAGGGAAGATGTGGCATCCCTTGCTAATACATGGGCTACCTCATTAACTTTTCTTCTAATGAACTTAACATGTGTGTATATAAATATCAAAGTTCAATACTATTCGTCATAATGTATTTATTTAGCGTATGATTGTTTCTGCGACAGTGAAAATTTCATATAAAAAATATTTATGTTTTTGGATCTTCAACATTGACGACATCTAAGCCTTCATCAGATATGTAATGAGTTGAAGTCAATAAGTCAATCTAAACCAACGAACACCGTACTAAGGTGAAAACCCTAACAAACGCTGTTCAAGATGACGAACAAACACAACGCCGACAAGACGACGAACAAATATAACACCGTACTAAGACGATGAAAACTTATAAAATACAAAAAAGAACACTACTAAAAAAAACTAGTGAGGGAAATTTAGAGAGGGAAAACATGAAATCCCTCTCTAATTCCGTCACTAAATTTTACGACCAAAAAATTTGTAAGAGATTTTTATTTTTTCCGTCACCAATTTCCCTTCCTGATTTGGCTTTTCCTAGTAGTGGAAGAAGCAAATATGTGGATAACCACTTATTTAAATAAAAGGGAGAAATTAAGAAGCGGTGTTAAGAGGTGATTTCAAGGCAAAAAAGACCACAAACCACCCCTACGATGAAAAAATGAAAGGAAAAAAAAGTTGATAGAAGGTGGAAGACAGCATACTACAAAGGGAAAGGCATGGGGATGGTTCACATTTTGTTCCAAAAAGGTTTTTTATATTGATACGAGATTGATTGATATTCATTAATTTAAGTAATTAAATGTCATTTCGTATATTTGAACACTATTATTTTTTAAATAAGCTAAAATGGAATTAACATTGACAAGAATCCATCTACCAAAACAAAAAACATTAACAAGAATCCTTTCCAGCACAAGATGTGTAGAAGGATTACTTTTTTTAATACTAAATTTTTTTTAACAATGAAGGATTAAATCGTTTGATGATTACAATTGAGGATGGAAATGGTGATTTCCGTATTAATTTTTGGACCGACGATGTACAATTTTTTACACTTGTATTCAATCAAGTCACATCATAATACCATTTTTATAAGTTAGTTATTAAAATATATCTATAAATATCTACTTGCATGATTTGATTAGATGCATGTGTAAAAATCTTCAATATATATAAATTAAGAACATGTTTGTTATAACTTTTTTTAAGAAAATAATCATTTTAAAGAGTATTACATGCATTTGTTACAACTTCAAATGAAAAGCCGTTAGATGAGAAAGAAAATAAATATTAAAAGATTTAGGTAATTTTGTAACAAAAATATTTTTTTAAAGGACCAAACACGCATGCTACGACTTTTCCATATGCTCCAAAGGATGGTTACAAATTGTTCGCCATTCACTTGCATAAATTCTTGAAGCAAAGAAAAAACAATCTCAGCTACATTGTTGTTTCGATACAGCGCTACATTCACTTCATTCCACAGATGGCCATCACACCAAACATTTCTCATCAAATTCTTTCACTAAAAAAAGTAATTAGTTGTACTTATTTTCTCTTATTAAGAATTAAATAAGTTTTTGGTTTGAATAAAATATATAAAATTTTACTTTTAGTCTTCATAAACAAAAGTTGCATGTTTTAGTCCCTATAATTTATTTTTAGCTTGACGTTATAGACCTAGTTGACAGTTGGGAAGTTTGGCGGACATTTGGCAATAACGGGGTGAATGCTCAATGATCACAAAAGATGGAGACATAACATCTTCATTCAAAACCTTAACACATTGGGTATATGTGTCACATGTCTTATAAATTTCACATTTTACCTATCCATACGATGTGAACTTAACCACTTGCACTCATACTTGCCATTTCAACGGTGTAAAAAAATCAATGCTCAAATTTAACGTTAAAGGAGAAAATGACTAACAAAGTGTAGAATAAGCTATTAATTTATGTTTTTGTTTGAGTCGGGGGATAAAATTAACAACGAGTTATATTTTCAAGAACCAAAATAATGGTTTATCTAAATATTAATACTTCATTACAATAGTAAAACTAGATATGTTAGTATGTGTAGCTCTAGCCCTAACTCAAAATCTAGAATATTGTTCAAATAAAAAAGCTTCGTAAACTTGCCGACAATGAATTGTAGATTTTGTCAAATTTCCTATTAGGAGATTATTCACTGAAGGGAGGACTTTAATTAAAGTCGGCATAGACACTAATTGCATCATTGACACAACATAGACTTCAACTGGAAACCTAAAATCAAGATTAATTTTTTGTGAAGTGTGAAGATTTGACTATATGTAGTGAAGATACTTCATAATCATCACACACACATATAGTGTCGGCTTCTTCCACCACGAGGAAACAGTAAATTATTTAATTTAGAACAATATCCATCTGTGTTCAATAAAAACAAAAACTAGATCCATTTGCAATAGTAATGTGGTCGATCTCACTTTTTTTTAAAATTTGAACAATAAGTTTACACCTATTGTGCTCAAGCATAAGTGTTTAGTCTCATATCCGCTGCACATGAGCAAATTATTAAATATATGAGAGAAGTGGTTATATACTTATGTTTTAAAGTTTTGAATGAAGATGTAAATGTTTGTCCTAGATCATTGGATTATTGTTGCTCGTACAGCTTTCTCACAATACCCAACTGCGTCACTCTTATGTAACATCAATGCTTCATTTTGAAGGTATACTTGATCCGTCCCCAAGTTATAAACACTTTTTAAGAAAAAATATTTATCTTTAAATGTAAACCCTTATACAAATTACTAGATGTATTTATTATTTTTTCCTATACATATCCCTAATTAATTTTAATAACTTATCTTGAAATATGAAAAAGTCAAATATCATATACACATACAAGCAAGAGACAATTTAATAATATTATATTTACATAGAAAATAGACACATTAATTATACTAACAACTTTTTTTTTTAAAATGTGAAAAATACAAAGAGAGCTTATATATAGAAACGAAGGTGGTATTCAATTTTCTCAATTATTTTTTATGTCAGTGTCATGTCTGTAAGTGTTAAGTCTCATATAAGCTACGCATGAACAAACTATTGAATACATGAGAGAAGTTGTTGTATACTTAAAGTTTTAAAATTTTGAATGGAGATGTGATGTCCATTCGCCTGTCTGTCCTAGATCATTGGTTTATTTTTGCTCTTAGGGATCCTTCAGACTAAAATTAAACTTATGCAGCATCAATGCTTCATTTTGAAGGCATACCCAATGTCTTATGCTTACATTCAATTATTCAATTTTCTAAAGGGTATTGCTAACTTGTGCCCTTAGGGAACATGTTAAGATACCTAAAATAGAAATTATATATTAGAAATTGTGCTTATTTATTTCTCAAGAAGTTAAGAATTAATTTTTCATAATAAATATTTGCTATTGATGGAATTGTTAACATGTGCCATAAAAGGCACAAAGTTAGCATTACCCTTTTCTAAATTATCATTGATGTCAACTAATGTCGTGTCTAGTGTCCAAAGACTAATATTGTTAATTGTGTCTTATATGGAAATGATAATGCAACTATTGTGGTGTAAGGGCAACTTGTATTCATTTATCATTTTTCTTACCAACTAAAAAGATATATTAAGTGTGTGTATATATAGACACACACTAGTATGTGGATCCGTGCTAATTACGTGTTAGAATTTTGGTTAATTTTATTTATAAAAACCAATAATAGTTAGGTCTTGTCCCACTACATGTGATCGGTTACATGAATTATATGATGTCATAGTCACATGTTGTCAGTTTCAATGCCTTTAAACTAACTCGAACCACCTTATAATCGGTTTCAATACCTATAAATTATCCAATGTGTCCTCTCTCAAAGAAAGACTATCATTAACATATTGTAAATAAGAAACCACAAATATGATCTTTTAATTTAAAACCTTCTAAACAACCGATTTGAAACCTCTTTCTTCATGAGTCTACCCAATCCTTCTGCCACTAACAAGTATAAGAATGGGGCCAAAGGGTATCCCGATATGTATGAGACCGTTGCAAATATTGACTTGCTCCACGGGGTACCCATTAATCAAGAGCAAGGATTTTCTTGAAAACATACAAGCCTTCATCCATGTACTTCATTTTTCACTAAACCCAAACGTCATAAGCATATAGTTTAGAAAACTTCAATTCACCGAATCATATACCTTCTCAAAATCAACCTTAAAAAGTAATGCAATATTTACTTAACTCGGCCAAGTCAACTACCTCAATCGCCACCAACACCCCATTGTTTACCTTTTAAGATTTTTTTTTGAATCAACAAATTTTATTTAAAAACCAGATCCTTCCTCAAGACGAACAGAGATCAGTGATTCAAATAATACAAAAGAAGGACGCCGTATATAGGCAGAACATCCGAAAAATAAACATCATAAAAGACACCCCTACACTCAACACCTAGTCAAACCCCACTTGACAACACACACCAAAATAAACATCACCACCTAAAAACAGGCTCCTTCACAAAATGACCACTGAAAAAACGATATCCATAACCACCCATCACCACTACCCAACCCAAAATAACCCCCCTCTAAACGAAACACTTCATCCACATCACCTAAACTAAGCCACTATTCTAAAGATCAATCATCTTCCACCTCCTCACAACCTTCGGTTTACCTTTTAACCTTTTAAGATTATATATTGTGATATATTTATCAATCTAGTCCAAATCAGTTTTGTTGAATATGTATCCATATCATAATATCTCAAATTAACGACCGAACTTGTTTACTCTATGTTGCAATTAGAGTGATGAATCCGGATCATTTTATCCACCATTCCTCCTTTTTCCAAATGGTTGTAAAGTAAACACGATTGAATGATGCTAATAAGCACTAGGAGCTATCTTCTTTGAAGTTTGAACCCTTTATTAGTTGATACTCAAATCCATATATATCCTCCTCCAAGGGCTTATTGAGTTTGACTACATAACTTTGATAGGACTGTAGAAACTAAAAAAAAGTACAATTAAATTCAATTAGAATTTGTGATGAGTTCAAAAGGGCACAGAAGAATCCCACTAAGATATGAATATGCAACCTTACCACTTCAAATACGTCAAGGTGGCCTACTAGCCCATCAAATTTTACATTATAAGTTGAAAGACTTCTCAAACATATCTTCAACCATACACAAAAATAAAAAGGTAGTAATTGTTAATGAGCCAAAAAAGTGGAAACTGCCATATTTCCATTTTTATGGTAAAAGACACTTCTATAATTGATATGCATTGGGACTGCTATCCTATTCACTGTTTTAATCCAAGTTCTGTCGTGACCCGAGTGCTTGATGCATTATAGTACATTTTTCTTCTTCTGCTTAAACACCTTTTTAGTCCTTTAATTTATTTTAAAAGTTCACTTTGATCTTTTAACTTTAAAATTGATTAATTTGGCCAGTTAACTTATGCAATTTGGTTCGTTTATAATTTATAAAAATATACCATCATATTCATCTATCGAGGACAAAGTTACATTAACTTAAGAGATCAAGTTGCGTTAGCTTGAATAAGTTAAGAGATTAGGTTGTTTTAACTTACACAAGTTATAAGTGAAGGGATTAAATTAAAGACATACTTTTATAATGTGATTCTATACAATCCTTGATTGAAGGTGCCTACATAGAGCTTTCTCATTTGATACGGTAGTTGAGCACCTATAAATAAAAAATTTATTTATCAAAAAAATATCTATACCTTTTTAAAAGAAGTATTGATACTCACCATAAGTATTTATCAATCATCAATAAACTAATGTGAAATTTTTTTTTGAATAAAAAAATGTGGAATTATTATTAATAAATTCTTACATAATATCATGTATTGGTTTCTTTCAATGTAAATTAATGTTTCTTCTTTGGCATTAGTTCTATTTTACGATTGTTTGTATTAGATTTGAACTACGTTTTCCTCGAATCATATCTCCACCGACAAAAAATGTTGAAATTGTTGGATAAAATGTCATGGTCGAGGTTTGAACCATGACTTTTTCACTTGTATATGAGTTTTCAATAGTTATTGTCATTTTGTCTATTAAAATAAAGATTTGAACTACGTTTTTTGATATTACAAAATCAAATTCTTACCACTATATTAACACCTCATGAACAATAATAATTTTTTTTACAAGAGTTTTAACATTATTGCATTGTTAAAGGCCGAATTCGAACTTGAAGGGACACAAAATCTCATCCAAATTATCTCACTTTCTAATTAGGTAGGGTAGTGACAGAACAAAATTTGGGAAAACAAGGCCGGCCTCATATATATGTCTATACACGCTAATTTTAGCCCCACTACTTGTCAAAATTCCTTTTTTATTATTATTTTTTTCATTTTATTCCTATTCATTTCCCTCTTTCTATCACTCACTATTACACCTCACTCACACATGTTTCCTTATAAATACATAGAAAAAGAGTGAGGGATATAAAGAGTGTTGAGTCAATTGAGTGAGTTGAAGTTTGGTGATGATTTTAGAGATGGGTTCCATGTGGGTGGTCCTTATGGCCATTGGTGGTGGTCTTTTAGTCTTAAGATCCATTCTCAAAAATGTAAATTGGTGGCTCTATGAATCCAAATTAGGTGTGAAGCAGTACTCTCTACCACCTGGTGACATGGGATGGCCCTTCATTGGTAACATGTGGTCCTTTCTTAGAGCTTTCAAGTCTAAGGACCCTGATTCCTTCATCTCCTCCTTTGTCTCGAGGTACTCCACAATCTTCGCGTGTTTTATCTAATTATCTAATTATTTATCACTACTTATTATCTATGTATGGTCTTTAATAACATAAGATTAGTGAAGTACTACTAGCTAGCTTGAAGGTGGTTGTGTAATAGCATCAAATTTAACTAGATAGATGCAAAACCAAAGCTATAGCGTTATGATAGTGAAGTGAAGATAACCTTAACAATAATAACCTTAAAAATAGTTACCACGATCTTCGCCTTTTAAGGTCACAGTTTTGAGACAGACAAACTGCTTCTCTGCGTGTCCTTGCAACTGCTATAGTGGTCCCAAAAATATATATGTTAATATGCTTTTCAAGTGATTTAATTTTCATCGTAGATGAAAGGAGATATATACTTATACATAATTATTGGAAAAATAAACGAATTTTTTCATAGACAAGGGATATCACTTAATATGAACTTACAAAACATGTATAATTCATTGATTGGGGTTGCTTTAGAGGAAGAAACTAGATTCCTACAACTTAGTAAATTAATATTTGAATATTGTTTAAAAGAAATGTTCGCATTTAATGTGTATTTCTAATAAGGTTATTTAAGAGGAAAGGAATATATGGAAACTTATATAGAGGATCCTTACTCGCTGTTTAAACAACTTTATAAAGTTAAAGTTGATAAATTGAGTGTTTGAGATTCAAACTTCAAACCAATTTATTTTAATGTATTATTTCAATCAATTGAACTATATTTACAAAGACAGATTTATTTAGTTCCAAATCATAATACTTTTCCAATCAAAACCAAAAATATCTTCTATGGGAGTATGGGACAATGTTAATTGGCTTGTGTGCTCTCTTTTTCCTTTCCAATTTTGCACATTCATTTAAACGATTTTATCGTTTTTATTTAAATCATAAATAAAAAATTAGTTGAATCACATTAAAAAAGGAAAAATCCACGGTATTAGACACTAAAAAACATTATTTTGATCTTATATAAAGAACAGTGTTTTGGTGTAACATTTTCTTTCAGTTTTACTTTTCACTTAATTGTTTTTTACCATTTTATTGTCTATTATAAATAAAAACCGAAAAACAGACACTAAAATTATAGTATTACAAAATCCAAACACAAACAATTCTTTCAAGAGGCACTTGTTTGTCATTTTCACTGTCACTTAACCTCTCTCTCTTTTTTCTATTAGGCGCAGAAGCCAAAATTAATTTGTGGACACCATCATACATTGTTACTCCAAATTTCGTCGTAATTGCTTTATAGCCTTCAGTTATTAATTAAATTTTTATTCAAAAAGTTATTATAGTTTCAATTTACATAAAAAAATTATCATCCAATAAAACATGAATTTTTTTTCCTTTCAAAAAGAGCATTCCCTTTTTCTTTAAAAAAAAAAAAAGTATTATGTCTTTACACGTACGTTATGATGAGCCGTCCATCTCATGATCTAAATGTGGGCCTTGTATATATAGCATGTATGATTAGGATGGTCTATACTCTAGGCTCTAACATGTTGCGGTAGTGCATTATTTTTTTATCAAAATTAATTTTCAAGATAAATTAATTAGAATTTTGGCCATACTAACACTATTTGGTCTACACTATTTTTAATATGTAGGACATAAAACTGTACTACAGCCTAGTAAGTAGTACTATCGTCTTGTTATGTGTCCTAGGAATAAAATGTGTCCTAGAAGAGCATCTAGAAGTAACTTTTGTTTTTCGTCCCAAAATATTTGGCAGTGAGTAATTTATTAGGTGTTAGTGTTATTTGCTAATAAATAGATACTAGGTTCTAAGTAATTAATTGTATACATTTTTCAAAACAATGAAAAAAAATCCTAAAGAATTATTTTTAAAAAATGCATCACACCAAATTGTCTTTATCGATATAGTTCATTTTAAGAGTCTCGAAAGTAAGAAGTTAGTAATTGAATGATTGGTTTGAACCCACGCCCTTCCACCCTCCTAGTAGTAGGATCGAAACCAATGTTGAGGGAAGTCCGAAATGAAATGAATGCATAATTTAAAAATTGAAAATAGAATAGATTTCAATAAACTGAATCGAATTGTTTCGAATTGAACCGAATTGTTTCGGCTCAGTTTCACAATTGTTAGTAATGATAAGTTCTTTTGATTTGGTTCGGTTCAGTTCAGAAGTTCGATTCAGTTTTTCGGTTTTTTCTCACCCCTAGCTCTAAATAGTGAGCAGTTTGGTTTCTATATGTAATGAATGGAATTTGAGTTTTGTAAATATAGAAAACATAGTGACTCAGCTCAATTTAGATTAGTCAATGTCCAACATAACTTTCCTATACTTTGTACAGACAAAAATATTTCTTTCTGATTTTCATGGTTGATGTTACTTTTGGTCACGCATGCTATGTTTTTAGATTTTTATTTCCACTTTATTTTGATTGTGATATTTTAGAAGAACGTACGTACATTGAGTAAAACAAACCTTTCTTAGGTTATTTTTTGTTAAAAGAAACACAACATTGGTGAATATATTCAGGACAAAAAGATGATGCAGACACTTGTGTCATTTAACTACATTAACTAAATAATTAAGTTCGCACAATCAATATTTTTTTTAGTTCGTCGTGTATGATAAAAGATTACACATCAGATATGTTCTGCATAAAATTTTATATTAACATTGTGTCAATTTGTCACCAACTCACAGTTTTAGCCAATATTTTAATAAACATATCCTGATTGGGTAGTATGATAAAAACAAAATTGTATTTTGGACTTTTATTTTTTGAAAAATCAATCATTTTAGACTTTTTCCTTAGAGGTTGTTTAGATGACATAAAACAGGGGATATATGAAAGACAAAAATGTATCTGCGTCATCTTTTAAATTTGTTCTTCTAACTGATGTAAAATCCTGTTATAGAGTCTTTTATATATTTTGTGTTAATTCTCCGGTTTTTAAAGAAACTAGTCATGGTAATCAATAGTTCGGCTGTGAGGTAAATATAGTCTAATTAAGAATTGTTCAACCTAAAAATTCGAACTCGGATTCTAAAATAAATTATTTATGTTTGGAAATACACATGAATAATATTATAATCTAATCAATCTAATTTGAATAATTTTAAATAAAACTTATTTAAATAATTTATGGATTATAAAAATAAAATAAAAAATATGTGCCTCTATTATTTTGAGGTCTAAAACCTTTATTTAAATAATAGACTTTTTTGGGCTAACCATTTTGAGAACCAAAATACGAAATGTTTCAACGTGTCTTAAGGTTCTTATGAGGTATTTTATGAGGTATTTTATGTCGTTCAGATTTTATAATCCGAACTGCATAGGACGCGCGAGAAATTCATAAGGTAGGAAAAGAAGCAGTTAAATCTTAACTTGTGTTGATGGCCCTTGGGCCAGCTCTGGATCTAAGGGTTGGAAGGTTGTTGAAAAATGTACCCAGGTCATAAAAAATATTGGTTTATATTTGCTATCCTCTCAAAAGGTTGATCTTAAGCATTTTGAAATAAGTAAAATAATAATAAACTTTTGTATTTTTACATTGAGTTTGTGAAATATGAAGTTTCACTAATAACATTTCATTGTACTAAATATGTAGATATGGAACTACTGGAATATACAAAGCATTAATGTTTGGAAACCCAAGTGTGATTGTGACAACACCTGAAGCATGCAAAAGAGTTCTAACAGATGATGAAAAATTCACACCTGGTTGGCCGCGATCAACGATAGAGCTAATCGGAAAGAACTCATTCATTGCAATGGCTTACGACGAACATAAGCGCCTTAGGCGTTTAACATCATCTTCGATCAATGGCATGGAAGCACTGTCTTTGTACTTGACATATATCGAAGAAAATGTTATAAGCTCATTAGAGAAATGGTCCAACATGGGACAAATTGAGTTTTTAACCGAGATTCGAAAGCTTACTTTTAAAATCATTATGCATATTTTCCTTAGCTCAGAAAGTGAACCTGTTATGGAGGCTTTGGAAAAAGAATACACAATACTTAATCATGGAGTTCGAGCTATGCACATAAATGTTCCCGGATTTGCATATTATAAAGCACTCAAGGTAACTTAATGTTTTATTCGCATTTATTTGCTTCTGATTTGAATAGAATGCAGAGTTGAATTTTCTCACATAACTAACTATATGGTAAAGCTACATGTCATTTCTTGTGGAAAAAGCTATTGAAAATCTTATTCTTCACTTGTTTCATTTCAGGCGAGGAAAAATCTAGTTGCGATATTTCAATCAATTGTGGATGAGAGAAGAAAGATAAGGAAGAGATATTCACAAAAGAAAGCCAAAGATATGATGGATTCTCTTATAGATGTTGAAGATGATAATGGAAGAAAATTGGGTGATGAAGATATCATTGATATAATGTTAATGTACTTGAATGCTGGTCATGAGTCTTCAGGACATATTACCATGTGGGCTACCTATTTCCTACAAAAGCATCCAGAATATCTTCAAAAGGCCAAGGTATTACTCAAATTATTTTGTTGTTTAGTTCGTCTAAATTTACAATCACCGATGTACATAAACATTTTCGTTAGTCACTTCATCTTGAAATGTGTCTCAAAATCTTATGTTTTGGTGTCAATGTCTTGTCTGCGGCATGACTTCTTAGAGAGTAACTCGAAACATTAACTATTATATCCTATTGTCTTTTAATCCTTGAATAGGAAGAACAAGAAGAAATAATAAAGAGAAGGCCTCCAACACAAGAAGGGTTGACACTTAAGGAAATTCGTGGCATGGATTTTCTTTATAAGGTATGTATATCTGTTACTCTCAGTTTAATATCAACTAATACTGAATCAACCTTGGTTATGTGTTTTTCTTACTTTTTTCTACATTTCATAGGTGATCGATGAAACAATGCGTGTGATAACATTTTCATTGGTGGTCTTTCGAGAGGCAAAATCGGATGTCATGATCAATGGTTAGTCCATGTTCATCATATTTGTTCATTTTCTCACTGCTAGATTACACTATCATTTCAGACTTTTATGCATCTTTCTTTGGCCTTGCTTGGTACATATGAAATGAAAAAATAAATAAAAAAGATTCCCTTTTACCTTTCTCTTGAATTTAATTTTGTGTAAGAGTACAAATATTGGATATTACTAATGTTGTTCATTACATAAATGTTTTATCTTTTTTATTCATGTCACAATAATACTAACTTTATAAGGTTGATACAGGTTACACCATTCCAAAAGGTTGGAAAGTGCTAACTTGGTTCAGATCAGTTCACCTTGACCCTGAAATATATCCCAATCCAAAGGAATTTAATCCTAATAGATGGAATGTAAGTGGCAAGAAGTTATTTTTGATTGAGTTTGATTAATAAATACATCATTTTTATTAATCCATGTATTATGCATCTGTTAATTTTAATTTGGTGATCCTTATTTACAGAAGGAACACAAGGCAGGGGAATTCCTTCCCTTTGGAGCAGGAACTAGATTGTGTCCTGGCAATGATCTTGCCAAAATGGAAATAGCAGTTTTTCTTCATCATTTCATTCTAAATTACAAGTGAGTAATTATAAACCTATTCTGACATTTGATACAATCTTTTTTATAAGAAAAAAGTTAACATATTAGTATTTTTCTTCTTCGCTAGGGTTTGATCTCCGGTCCTTTACTCTTTTAATTCATAGTTTAAATCAGTTGACCTACTCAACCCCTATTTTATACAACATTTTTTTTTTATAACAAAGGTACATGTTCATTCGTATTTCATAAGTTCTTATTCATAAGGAATCCGAGTCCTATTCCTCTCAGATCAACGTAATGTTGGTATTTTTTTAACGAATATATAACCATTTTTAATGTTAGTATTTTATTAACAACATTATGTTATTTCTTGATTTTACAGGCTTGAACAGCTTAATCCTAAATGTCCTGTTAGATACTTACCACATACAAGGCCAAAGGACAATTGCTTAGGAAGGGTCAAGAAATGTTCGTCTACATAAACTTCAAGTGGAAGAAAGAGAGCGAGCTTATGACATGAATATGGTTCTTTGTAATATGAAAAATGTCTTCATGTTTGCCTTTTGATAAATCCACAAATCCTAAGCTACTTTCAGCTACGTTATCATAGTTGGATGAAAAAGTGTAGGAAGTTTCACAGCTTATACAAATAAGAAATAAATATAATTACCAAGTCTCATGCTACCCTTTAAGCTTATGATTATTTCTATGTACTCATTCAAAAGAAAAAATTCTTGTTTACTTTTTTTTCCATAAAAAATCTTTTATACTTTCCAGACTTAGGATAAGTACGGGCTGTTTGGTAAGGCTAAAAATTGTCATTTCACCACGAGCTTATAGCTTATTTTTCAGACGTTATTTCAAGTAGCGTTTGAGCTTATAGCTTATTGTTTTTTCTTCCACTTTTGTCTTTGCTATTTTATCTAAAATCCCTTTTTACCCTTTATAATTTAATACAATCTGAAACATGTTATGTTTTTATTGCTGAAACAATTTTCAATCTCATATTTTTGTCACGTATTTTGTTTTTCATTTAGCAGTACAAGTAGTTATTTTTTCTACGATACTTTGTAATGATTGAGTTTTAAGTAATAAGGTATGAAAGAAATTTCTTAAACAAAAAGTAATAATAAAAAAAGGATTTTTTTTGACGAATTTTTTTATCTAGTTGATATTGCTTATGTTATTAGATAACTTAAATTAAATATCTTAAATATTAATTTATACATATTTTATTATGAATTAAGAATGTCCTTTTATGTCTTTTTATATTTATCAGCTAGTTTAACAGATGATTTTACCAAACACTTGAATTAAGAATGTCCTTTTATCTCTTTTTATATTTATCAGCTAGTTTAACCACTGATTTTACCAAACACTTTAATTAGCTTATCAATTATCAGCCATCAGCTATAAACTATCAGCTATCCGCTATTTTTATCAAACAGAGCCTACATGTTCTTGAAAAGAATTAAGAATGGCCGGGATGTCAGACTCATTTGGGACAATAAGTATTTATTAGAAAATGAAAGTCTAAAAGAATTCAAGTCAACACCACCAGACCAATCCAAGTAATCGTCCCAATCTCTTGTTGACAGTGAGCGAGCATCATGTTAAATGGAACAAGTGAATCTTACCCACGATTGCAGTTTGTAATTTTTTTTGGAGGGTAGATGTGGATATGTTGAGAACTTGGAGTGCATTCCTAAGCTCATGGAGTACCTAGTGTGATGCAAGAGCCATAATTTAGAGTTTGAAGTCAAAGCAACTTTGTAGAGGGTTGTAGTAAATGTACGCTCAAGTTGATGCCGACGTTAGTGATAACTTGTTGACTTGTTACTCTTGTCTTAGTTTTGAGGACGAAACTTCTTTTTGGAGGTTAAGAGTGTAAAAGCCATAATTTAACATTGGCTAAGACTAGAATTTGCCTGTTGAACCTAGGATTTTGCTATGAACTTGGATCTCTTATGTTGTTTTAAATGATTATGACCATGGTCATTCCTATGAAAATGGAGGCCCGACTCTCATATTAAAGTCATGTCCAAAAAATAAACGCACTTTTTTAAGAGGGCAAACATAAAAACTTTGTAATGTTTGTTTTCCTTTTATTTTTTTTTAGTAAAATATTATAATGTTTGTTGTTAGAGCTTTGCTTTTTCTATACGATAAATATTAGTTAAAAATTGCAAAAAGTGTTCTAAAATAAAATATGGGCCAAAAAGTATAGCAAGTGGTTTAATAAAATAAGACGAAAAAAAAGTTAATATTGTGTTTTTATTTGTAAATATATATAGTCCAAAAAATTATTAATTTAAGAAGAAAAAAGTACATATCAGGGAAGTTGAACCCATGACCATGCAATAACTCCACCACATACCACCACTGGGGCAAGTTAAAAACATGATATTTTTACCTTGCTATCAGTATATATTAAGTGTTTACACGCATTATATATATATAAAAAATATTTTGGGTCCCCAAAATTTTGAAGGCCCAGCGCAATTGAGCTGTTTGCACCCCCAAGGGATGGGCATGACCGATGTGCGTTTATTCTAAAGGTACGGGATATCTTTGATCTCTCAGACTTTTGTGCATTGCGACAAATCATGGATTCAAGTGATATCAAATACTATCTAGGCTCTATATAAATGATGGCTAATAATGTGGGCCTAATATTCTAGTCCCTCTAGATGTCGTATTGCTCAACAATGATATGTTGGGGACTTATACTCTCACATGTAATTGGCTTCAGATGTTGTATTGTTCACCAACTATTTAAAGGACTTATACTCCCACAGACATAGGAGACATCAGATGTTGTATTGCCTCCAAGATCAAAATGTACAGTATCAAAGATGTCTTAGACACTAACCATCATACTAACGAGGGATCTTTAATTTCTTAGACACACTCTCGAGAAAAATACATATATAACGATTCTGGCTAAAGCAAGATGTTAATCTATACACCCTAACATAATATTAATTCAATTCCTAGATGGAAAAGCATTATGCATGATATATGTATGCGTGTGTGTAATATAAATATAACTCATATAATATTGAATGAAAGAAATCATGCATTGATATAAAATTCCAACACATAATAGAGGTTCATCATAGAAACATAATCTGTAGGTGTTTAACTACTCATGGTAACTGAATAGACAATCGAAAAACAGAACAGACTCTAGAATAATCGAATACCTTTGTTCTGGTTACTTCAACCCCAAGAACAACCATTCAACATCCGCTCTACTTCATTAACAATGGAAGATGGGATAAGATAAATGCTCATGATGTAAGAAAGAATATATTGGATACCGACTTTATCATAACTTCTTTACCCTTCTTTGACAATGCCCTTCCTCTCAAATAATTAATTTTCTTCCATATGAGATCCTTAACATAAGCAAAAGTGTTTTTTTACTCCTACCAAACATGGATGGGAAGCCCAGGTAGGACTCGGTACCCAAATTATGTCGAACCCCCAAAATATTTGCTATATTCTCGTTAACGGTATAACTAATGTTGTTGTTAATAAAAGCCTCCAATATAGAGATTTATTTGTTTCCCTGATGCCTCCTCATACTCCTTAAGAATATGGAGTAGGTGTTTAACTTCATTTGTGTCGGCCCTGCAAAACAAAAAAAATCATCCGTAAAAATGAGGTGGACACCATAAGAGGTGGACCTGCCTACAAAGTTTAATTCCAAGAATGTCCACGCTTTCTAATGCTTGGTGAATAAGTGTGGATTACTCTTCAACTACAATAATGGTTAGGTGTGGAAATAAGGGGTCCCCTTAACGAATACCTCTACTCATATAAATCGGTGTCACTTTGTTGAAATTCACCAAAGTAGAATAATTCACCGAGCTAACACACAACATCATCCACTTGATCCATCGCTCATCAAAACCAACTCTAGATAACACAGCTCTTAAGCAACTCCGATCAAAATGGTCATAAGTTTAACTAATGTCAATTTTAAGGGTTAGATCAGCTCTCCACCCCCTCGTCTTTTATGTAACTTTTTTTATTTTGTTTTAATCTATCAGGGTATGTAGATTGATTTGCATCACATATGCTTTAAAAAAATGCTTACAATACCATAAGCCACGTTTTTTAAAGAAAAATTCAAAAAAATAAAAATGGTAATGGTACAAACATTTTACAACGCAAAGAATCTATGTAAGACAAAAAAAAAAAAAAACCTAAACATCTATTTAGTATAAACACATAACTTAAAGTACAACATAATTTTGCCTATAATTTAGTGAAATCCCTCTCACGTGTCCTTCTAATATCCTCTTTTGTCTTTGTTCGAATTTTACAATCTGAAGCATATTTTTTGAGTTCTGGCTTCTAGAATTTGAATTGTACTAAACCTCTTTATAAACCAAACGGGTAAAGCCTATAACAAACGAGAAAAAATTCAAGTGACTCGTTGAGGATAACGTAATTTGGGAATTTATTTTACATTAATAGTTTTGAAAATACTTGAAAAAAATATAATTCTACAATTTGGAAAAGTATTGAAGGTCAATCAAAAGAGAGTTCAATTGATGTTCTTGAAATGATAGCCACAAGATCAGCTATTTGGATGATTCAACAATAGTAGAAAAGGGGAAAAATGCCTAAGGTTTCTTCTATAAAGGGAAAAAACCATTCAATGGTATGCCTTTTGGTAGCACTGCAGCCACAATATTATTTGGTTGAGGTGATGAAAGGAGCGCTAAAGGAAGGACGGTTACTATAGGAGGTGGTCGTGGCCCCAAAGGGACAAACACCTTTGTTGGAGGAGGTGTTTGGGCAAGATCTCTCAAGGCTTAATTAGGCTTTTCTTTATTGATATAATCTTTCTATAAAACTAAATATCGGGTCCTTTTTAACCTGATGAAAAGACAAAAAGTCATTAGTCGAAGGGTCTCAAAATAGGGCAACCCACTCACCTTAACAAGAGGGGCGAAAGATGGAGAGTGGTAAGTTTCGTCCTCTTATGATATTTTCAAGTGACTTTCAAATTGTTGGCTCCTTTGTTATTACAAGAAGAATAAGGAACTGCCATTGAATGAATCGGAATGCCCAACTGATGGGGCATGAACGTCTCTCATGATGAGAGAGGGTTTCTTCCTAACATATAGCTTGAAGACACTCATATATGAAACAATGATAAAATCATATAAAAATTAGCAATTTGCAATCACCGAACACATTTTGGATTTTAAAAATCGTAATGATCAAAAACACATTTCGAATTTTAAAATCTGAACGAAATCAAAATTCCATTAAAGAAAAAAAAACGTAAATTAAACACTAAAGATTTGAGCATATATGTATTAACCTCTTATGTAGTAGTTGGAAGCGTCTGAAATGTGACAGATTCGAGCAACGATGTTCGATGTGTTTTTAGGTTTGAAAGTGAAAATGGTGAACTGAGGGGAAGAGGATGAACATGTTTAGAATATTGCGATGATTCAAATTTTAATATGTTATCGCATGTACCTCTTTTTTTAATAATTTTTTGCTACCTCGGTTTGTGTACTAGGTTTTGAGTTTTTTGATTGGATATACGATGTGGATAATGACCACTATTTTAGGTTGTCAAAATATCATACATGAGATAGAATGATATTTTGACAACCAAAGTTGTCAACCACCGTATAAATAGAGGTATGATATTTTGACAACCTAACATAATTGTCATTTGTACACGCTATATGCCCAATCAAAAAAGTCAAAGAGTAGCACACAAATCGAGGTAGCAAAAAGTTATTAAAAAAATAAAAAAGGTACATTTGATAGTATATTTATACGAGTTATTTTATTTTGACAACCAAAGTTGTCAACGACCGTATAAATATACTATCACATATACCTTTTTTTAATATTTAAATAGTTTTTTCTACCTCAATTTGTGTGTTAGGCTTTGAGTTTTTTTATTAGACATTCAGTGTGGACAATAACAACGATTTTAGGCTGTCAAAATATCATACCTCTTAATAAAATATCTATTAATGAGGAGAGATAAATGACATAATTTTACGGTATATAATATTTCTTTTAGAAAATCTACACTATTAATTTTTTTTTGAAAACCCAGTATCCGATTCAAGAATCGACTAATCCGAGGGGACCAATACCACCGCCCACTTGTGGGGGTCCCCTTTAAAGCCAGGGCAAGCTCTATATGGACTTAGCCCACCGAAATTGGCACCAGAGAGAATCGAACCTGAGACCTTTGGAGGAGCAAACTTCAAGATCCCAAACGAACCACTGGGCCAACCCCAAATGGGTTAATCTACACTATTAATTGGTTTTCTCCTCTAAAAATTTTACTGGTTGTTTTTCTTAAGGGGTGTGTCATGTCACAAGTTTGAATGTCATGCAATATATAGGATGGATGATATGTAAATTTTATATTAGTTTTCAAATTCAAAGTCAAAAAAATAAATTTACTGTTTTCATTCTTAAAAAAAATAAAAAATTCTTGTAGATATGTTTATAGTCATATATCAACTTGCATTGCGTGTATTATTCATTTTCAAATGATCATATCTGTTCGCCTTAATTTGTAAAAACCAGAAGAAGAAAAACAATACTCTGTCAAAAGAAAAGATAAAAAGTACTATCGACTATTAGAGGAGTTTAATATTGAAGGTCTCATAATTTCTAGTATTATGTACTATATTCTATCAAGTTAACATATTCAATTTTTTTAATAGTGATGCATATATATATGTCAAGAACATTTTTTTTTGAAGGAATATATGTCTGGAACATGATTACCTCCCGTCGTGAAGAAAAAAAAAACATGATTACCATTTACCCCCGTGGGGAGAACTTGTGAAAACCAAAAAAAAATATTGATTTTTTTGACAAATAAAAAAAAAAAATATTGATGACCATTGGATTAAAAAAAGTGTAATGATTTAATTATGATAAAAATTTAGTTTCCTTTTTAGTTTAATGTACATTGAATCAAATAAACGATGTCCTTTTTTGTTGAAATTATTTAAAAATAACATGTTTAAAATAAATTTCATTTCTTCTTGTAACAATTTTTTTTTTTATAGTATTCAATATTGTGAATATTGCAGATTTAATATATTGGTGGCTCAAAAAAAAATGAATATATTAAATAAAAGTATTATAGAAATCAATATTATAACATAAAATAAAGATTACAATAAATTACAGTTGACCACCATTCCCTAAAAAAAAAAAAAATAGACCATATGAATGGGAAAGCTGTGACCCGCTCTTATCGCGGTCACATGACGACACTTTACCTTAAAAAATCACAATAAATTACAATTGACCACCATCTTCTAACGAAAATAAAAATTGACCACTGGGAAAGCGGTGACCCGCTCTCATCGTGGTTAAATGACACTTTACCTTGAAAAATCAAAAGTTATAAACCATAGTTTCGATCTCACGACACTCGCACTTTACCGCTAAAAACCAAAAGCTATAAACTATAGCTTCGATCTCACGATACATTTGACATTACCGTGAATTTCTCACTGCAAAAATAAACGCATGCTGAATATATATATCGACAATGCATAATTATTAAATTCTAAAAATATTTAAATAATTTAATAAACAAATGTAATATTAAGATTCATGCACAATCTTCACTTTTTATTTCCAACCTTTTAGAAAATATTACTTTCTATAGCTTTAAAATATAATATTAAGATTCATGCACCATCTCTCTCTAGCGCTCTCTCTCTCTCTCTCTTCTTAATCTTTGCTTATAAATTGAGAGCAAGAGGTCGAGTCCTTATTCAAGTTGAGTGTGTGAGTCACTGATCATAGAGTGTCCATAAATTCTGAGATTTTAGAGATGGGTTCCATATTGGTGGTCTTTGGTGCCATTGTTGGTGTTCTTTTTATCCTAAGAACCCTTCTCAAGAGTGTGAATTGGTTGCTCTATGAAGCAAAACTTGGTTCTAAGCAATACTCTTTGCCACCAGGTGACATGGGATGGCCCTTGATTGGTAATATGTGGTCTTTCCTAAGAGCATTCAAGTCCAATGACCCAGATTCTTTCATGGCCTCTTTTGTCAAAAGGTATAATTATATCATCCTCTTTAATTGTTTAATTTTTCATCACTTAACAAGCTAGTTTATTGTAATTTTTTTATGTAAATTACAAAGTCCCCTTAGCTTATTCTATATTTCACTTGTATCATCTTCCTTTGTAACCACACACACAAGTTTTCTTCCAAAGTGTATCATAGAAACAAACCATTTTGTTAATAGATTGAATTTAACTAAATTATTTTCAAAATATTCATTACAATCAACTATTTTTTTATTTAGGATTTGCATGCAAGGTTTTTTTTTTTCATAATTTTTTTCTCAAAACATATACGCCAATTTGACGAGTCGACGTCATTGTGAGCCCTATGTTAATTAGGATGGTCCAGTGCATAATAAAACAAAATTAAATTGGAATTTAGTTGTATTAAATAATTATTTCATTCTAGTCATGCTTGGAATATTGCAAACAATTGTTGCCAAACGTGTTACATGCAGAGGTGCTCAATATTGGTTTCATGCAGAGTGTCAGTTCTATTTGGTTAGGTGTTAATATCACCCAAACTCGTTTAAATGAAAATTACAAATCGATCTATAATAAAAAATGAACCTGCAGTAAATTAAATTTATGTAATGTTTTTAATCACTTTTTATGAAAACCAATTAAATTCAGTTTGTTTTATTTTTAAAAATTAACACAACCACATATATAAATGTTAATTTATTTTTTGAAAAAGTTTCAGCATTTTAATTATTAAAAAAAAATCAATAATTATGTGGTTCCATGAATGATGCAAACCACTAACATTTTATGGTACAGGTTTGGAAAAACAGGCATATACAAGGTTTTCATGTTTGGAAACCCTAGTGTAGTAGTGACAACACCTGAAGCATGCAAAAGAGTTTTAACAGATGATGAAAAATTCGTACCTGGTTGGCCACAATCAACAGTTGAACTAATTGGAGAAAAATCTTTCATCAAAATGCCTTTTGAAGAACACAAACGACTTCGGCGTTTAACATCATCTTCAATCAATGGCTATGAAGCACTTTCAGTGTATTTAAAAAAAATTGAAGAAGTTGTGATTAGTTCATTGGAGAAATGGACTCATATGGGTGAAATTGAGTTTTTAACTCAAATGAGAAAACTTACTTTTAAAATTATTATCCATATTTTCCTTGGTTCAGAAAGTGATCATATTATGGAGGCTTTGGAAAGAGAGTACACAGTTCTTAACCTTGGTGTTAGAGCCATGAGAATTAATGTTCCTGGATTTGCTTTCCATAAGGCACTCAAGGTAACATCATTTTACTCTCTTTTTAAGTTTAGTGAATTTTTTTTTTCGTTTCAGGGTCTATTTGGATTGACTTATTCGAGTTTATTTACACATCTTATAGTACTCATAAGAGTGAGACTTCTTTGTATTTCTACAATATTCCTTGTGAAAATCTTGAAATTCTTAACCGAGAAATTCTAATATGGTCACATGACCAAATAAAAAGTGTTTGGTCACACACACATAAAAAATATTTTTTTAATAATAAAGAAGAAATTGATAAAAAAAATGATTAAATATTTTAAAGACCATCTTTTTATGTGTGTGTCCAAACACTTTTGATTTGATCTTGTGACCATGGAAGAATACCTCTTCTTAACATGCTATGTCTTATACATTACTTATTATTTTATAGGCAAGGAAAAATCTAGTGGCTATATTTCAATCAATTGTGGACAAGAGAAAAAATGAAAGGAGGGAAAAATTATTACCTGGCCAAAAAGCCAAAGACATGATGGATGCTTTGGTAGATGTTGAAGATGAAAATGGAAGAAAATTGGGTGATGATGAAATCATTGATATCATGTTGATGTACTTGAATGCTGGTCATGAATCTTCAGGTCATGTAACCATGTGGGCTACCTATTTCCTGCAAAGGCATCCTGAATTTTTCAAAAAGGCTAAGGTATCAAAATTCAAATCACTTAATTTTCGTTTACTTTGTGATTTTTTTTTCTTCTTTCATTCTTTTAAATTTATGTTAATTTTATTTGTTTCTTGATAATACCTTTAATAGGAAGAACAAGAGGAAATCTTAAGGAGAAGGCCTTCAACTCAAAAAGGATTGAAGCTAGAGGATGTTAGAAAGATGGATTATCTTTCTAAGGTAGGGATTGTAAATTGTTGATTTAAGGTTACTTACTTTCAACTTTTAGTTGCTATTTTTATGATGAAATCACTTTTTATGTGTCTACAATTGCATAGGTGATTGATGAAACTATGCGACTGATTACATTCTCACTGGTCGTCTTTCGGGAGGCAACATCTGATGTCAATATCAATGGTTAGTATACGATTTCATTAAATACACTTTATTTAATTTTATTTAAACAAAAAATTCAAATAGGTCTTACTAATTTAAATACTGACCATATTGTCAAACATAAATTTGGTGAAGAACTCGTTTGAATTTCAGCCTATAAAAGAATGTTTGTCAAAAAAATTGCAATGAAGAGTAACTATATTTTGATGTTATAGGTTACCTCATTCCAAAAGGTTGGAAAGCTCTAGTTTGGTTCAGGTCGGTTCACCTTGACCCAGAAATTTATCCTAAGCCATTCGAGTTCAATCCTGATAGATGGGAGAAGGTAAGTCAAAGCCATTTAATTTTTTATGACTACTCATTTAAATTGAACAAATTAAGTGATTATTTCCATATATTTGACAATTTATTGGTTGATGTTGATTCTTAGGAGGTGCACAAAGCTGGAGAGTTCCTTCCATTTGGAGGAGGAACAAGATTGTGCCCTGGAAATGATCTTGCTAAGCTGGAAATCTCAGTGTTCCTTCACCACTTTCTCCTCAATTATGAGTAAATATTTTCTCCCTCTTTTTACTACTCACGTGAATTTTTTCCCACACACACAATATATCGTTGAAGCAAAGTATGCATCATATCATACCAATATTCATAACGATTGTACGCACATTTTACAATTATTTCGTATAAAATTTAAATTTCGTCTTTTAAGGTTACAAGGTCAAACTTTTATCATAAAATTATTTTTGGTAAATATAGAACACTACTAATGTTAATGTTGTGTCTTGCTTCCACAGGATGGAACAACTGAACCCAAAATCTCCAGTGAGATTCTTACCACACACAAGGCCAATGGACAATTGCTTGGCAAGGATCAAGAAACGTTCTGCTGTGTGATCGTAAGATGGAAAAGAGACGCATTTGGAGACTTTACATCAAAAAATAATATCAAAGAAAAAAAAACCATGTATCAGTTCCTTTATTTTCCCTTATCTGGTGAACAATATGTACTAGTTTATCCATATGCGCGAATAAATTTACTTTTGAGGAATTATTTTCTTCATCTACTAGTGTGTACTAGTTTATACAGCCTAGATATATATGTTGAAGTTTTAATAAAAATCACGTGTGTTTGGTTTTATCAGGGGTGTTTGCGGTGCGGTTTGGTTCGGTTTTGAGGTTAAAAGTCATCCGAACTGCAAAATAAATAAGTACGCAGTTTGGTTTGGTTCGGTTAACTTTTAAAATAAAATCTGAACCAAACCAATGCGGTTTGGATTGGATCGGTTGGTGCGGTTTTTTAGACAATAATTTTTTTTTTGTTTTCAACGTTAAAATCAAATTAAAAAACTAATACAAAACATATTTTCAACAATGTTTTAAATTTCATTCAACATAACAATTTTACTTCCATCCAACAGTGTTTCCAACTACGTAGACCAAATTAAAATGTGGACAAAAAGTAATAATATTTTGTAAGAAATACACAAGACTAAATTTTGATCATTCTATAAGAGTTCAATTAGCACATAAATGCATTTTAGATAGAAAAAGCAAAGAAGAAACTTTTACTATTAAAAAAATATGTCATTTTATTAAAGTTTCCATTGAATTTCTATGAGTATTGATCTAGATGATATATATCTAATTAGTGTTTTTCTTATATTGCGGTTTGGTTTGGTTTGGTTCGGTTGATAATCAAAACCGCTAACCGGACTAAACCATGCGGTTGAGTAAAAAAATGATTTGAATACATCTGAACCAAATGCGGTTTTTTGTGGTTTCGGTTTGGATTGGTTCGGTTTACGGTTTTTTTTTTGGATTGGTTTGGTTTTGAACACCCTTAGGTTTTACGGTTGGCAAAAACCGACTTTAAATAGATTGCCTATAAATTAGTTATATTTTGGAGACATTTATTTATATATAAATTAGTATTTTTTAGAGGATTATATAAAAATTAATTGAATAGTATAGTTGAATGTCTTTATAAAACTAATTTCAATTCACAGCATAATTATTATGTTGTTCAAAAAATTTAATATATTTTTTTAGGCCAAATAGAAATAAGATTAAAATAAAGAGAAGTACAAGATTTGGGAGCATGCTCACCAAGTAAACAACAAAGAAACAATCCTAGAGGGTATAAAGCAAAACTCAAAACACCAACTACCACGGATAATCCGGCACACCAACGTGTAGACGCGAAACCGAATTGCAAAAAACATAGAGATAGTGTTTAGAGCATCTGGATAGATGTATGAATCGTCTGCCAACACAACAACTCCCTAAACGTAACGATCCAATTTAATATGATCGAATTTATTTAGAAACAGTTTCAACTTTTCTATAAATAATAATATTTCCCTTCTAAAATTTCTACTTATATTGTTTTTTAATATATAGAAATTGGTTTGGCATTATTTTTAATTTATTTGCTTTTTAAAAAAAATATTGCTTTTATTTATTTATGCAGTTTTTACATAATTTTTCATTTTAAATTTTCTTTTAGTAAATATTAATTTAAATAAATTATTTATAACTACTTCTATTTTTATTTGATATTTATTAAATTTCTTATTTATTCTTTAAAAAATTAAATAATATTTATTTCTAAATTTTCTTTTAGTAAATAATTAATTTAAATAAATTATTTGTAACAACTTCTATTTTTATTTGATCTTTATTAAATTTATTATTTATACTGAAAAAAAGTTAAATAATATTTCTTTCTAAATTTTCTTTTAGTAAATAATTAATTTAAATAAATTATTAGTTGAAGTGATAGCGGAGTTGTAAGAGTCATGCTTGTATCCTTTTAGTAAAAAGTTTAAGCATTCATTGGGATGGTTGTAAAATCAGCATTAGTGTGCCACTTTAATTAATTAAAATTTCTCCTTCCTATTTTTTTTTTT
>Ga0228710_1000815_pt1 | contig 43349 bp, 52 predicted proteins | sample MedpolnodulmetaG_FD_177995 | JGI IMG/M metagenome (GOLD analysis project Ga0228710, IMG submission 177995) | Root nodule microbial communities from Medicago polymorpha collected in Santa Monica, California, United States - pink nodules | ecosystem: Host-associated > Plants > Roots > Nodule... | reverse complement strand
ATTGTGAACGCCCGAATTCATTTGCTCAAGCCAACTACAGAAAACGCGCGTCGGTGAATAGGCGCGTCCGGCGCCGCGAAACGCGCTGCCGCCAGCCGAGACCGCCATGACGACGCCAGCGGCATGAAGCGTGCTCCGGACGCGCCCGTGCCGTGCAGGAAGATGACAAGCGACTTTTCTGGCATTGGAAACCTGTCGTTGGACACACAGAGGGCGCTCGACGTCGTCATGACGGAGCGCCCTCGTCACCGGATGGCCGCGACCTACGACGATCATGTCGCGGTCATCGGCCAGTATTTTCGGTGGAAGACGTTAGATGCTATCGCGGGCCCGCCGTTTCAAGACAGGGACTCAGCGGTTGTGTTGCCGGCCACCCGGTACGAGGTCATTTGCCAACCCTCCCCGAATCAGAGGATGCGAAAGCGACTGACGCCAGCAGGAGGAAATCGGAAGCTTCGATCGGATAATCCGTCAAGATCTCTTGGGTACATTCGGGATAGCTGACTGCCGTCAGTCGCCCTCGACGCCGTCCATTGCACCATGATGTAACTCGTCCGACGTTCTGCCAACAGAGATCAGAGCCAATACCTTAGTATAGTGTGCTTGGTGCAAGTTTGCGATAAACTCAGCTTCCTGATGGCGGGTGCCACCCATGTTTCCAAGTCACCGCACGCGGGGCGCACCCACCAACTGTGCTGAAAATACTTCGAAAGGTTTACCTGCGGACGATACGGCCAGAATTGACGGAAAAATGAACTGGGGCGGTCTACAAAGTCATCAGACTATCCGCTGGGCGGTCGCCTACGGCTTGTTCGGCGCGCCCCGCTCAGGAGCGTCGATAGCCTTCGCCTTGGCAGCACTCTCGATCACGGGCAACCCCGCCAGTGGGGCAACGGCGCTCGCGGCCATGACAACCGCGCAACTTGTCGGAGCCTTGCCAATTGCCCGGTTGGGGCGGGGTGCGAATTCAATCGCATTCTTCAAGGCTCTCATCTTTATTCGGACGGTAGCACTGTTCGCTTGCGCTACTGCATGTGGAGTGGGTGCGCCGTACGCGGTGTTCATCGCTTCGGCAGTGGCCGCTGGCCTCGTGCAAGGTGCGGCCTTCGGCTATCTGCGTGACAGCGCAAACTATCTCGTTGTGCAGTCACAGATGACAAGGGCCCTTGCCTTGGCAGCTTTTGCATCGGACCTCACCTTCCTCGTCACCCCGATTCTGGCAGCCAGTCTTGGATCGGTGTCCGCATCCTTCTCGATAGCTGTCATCGCGATGCTCGGCGCGGTGCCTGCAATGATCTTGCCGTCCGCAAGAGGCAATGTGGAGCCGCAAGCGGTGGAAACCCGAACAAGATCGCTGACGCCTGAAGTCCTTCTCTGGCTCGGATGCGCCTGTGCCAGTTCCGCCGCGATCAGCGGCATCGAAGTTGGCGCGGTCTCGCTTGCGATGGGGTTCGACCTGCAACCAGGGTACGGCGCGATATTCACTGGAACCCTGTGTGCGGCGTCGCTTGTCGGATCCGTGGGAAACGGCCTACTCAACAAAGCCTACTCGAAGCAGCATGTCGCGGCGATGTTCCTCTCGATCATTATCGGCATGGCGCTGATACTTCAGAATTCCTTCGGGTTATCGATACTCGGCTGCGCGCTTGTCGGGATATGCGCCCCCTCGCTCGGCATCCACTACTCATTGCAGCTCAACAGACTGGTGACGCCAGAAATGAGGGCTGAGGTTTTCTCCGCGCTGAAAATTTCGACTTCATTGGGAACCATCCTAGCCTCGGCGACGCTCGGCTGGACTTCTGTCACGTTTGCCCTGACCGCTTCGATATGGATGCTCGCTTGCGCGCTGGCCGCAATTCTCTCGAAGGACTTCATCATTGGGCGGCGGTTGTCCGAGACGCGCTTCAGTGGCGGCGCCGAACTAGCGACGGCCCCTGCCCTGACCGCGGGGCGACGAAGTGAACGGAATGACCGTTGATGTCAATGTCACTTGACGAGGACGCAAGCACGTATGGGTCCAACGACGGCCAAGGAATCTTGAACAGCCTTCCCGGCCTGGTCTGGACAACGGACGAAACAGGCGCCCTGTGCTACGCGAACTCGCGCTTCACAGAGTTCACTGGACTGATAATCGATCAGGGTGGTTCGCGGCAGTGGGCAAGCTATCTCCATCCGGACGATCATCTCCTCGTCGTTCCGGCGCAGAAGGGGGGAGCTCAACTCTTCGCTGCCCGTTTGCGGCGACGGGACGGACAATTCGAATGGTTCAATCTTTCTGCTTCGCCAATGAAAGGGTTCGGATTGGAGGTCTGTTGGCTTGCGACAGAGCGTCTTGAGAGGATCGACAACCAGTTTGGCAACGCCGATCGTGACTTTCGGAGTTTCCTAGATTCCCTGTCACTCCAGGCGCTTCTACTAACGCCTTCCCTGGAACTTGAGTTTGGAAATCAGGCAGCATTGCGGTGGTACGGCTTGTCACCAGGCGCCCAGGTGCAAGACAGATCAGTCCACTTCAATCTTAGCAAACTGAAAGAAATCGCTTTTCATTCGCAGGCCGGGCAGGGCCGAAATGACTCAGCTGTCGTGTCGTATCAAGCGCTCTCTGCGGACGGAACGCTGCGCTGGCTGGAGGCACAGGTCGTACAAATTCGAATGCAGAACGGAGAGTTGGCGGGCTATTGCGTCCTTCAGACCGACGTTCAGGACAGCCGGGATTCCTCCCACCTGCTCGGGCAGGAAATGGAGATACTCGAAATGGTTGCGCGAGGCGCACCGTCGGCAAGTGTTCTTCAACGGCTCTGCGACGTTGTCGCGGATCTGGTTCCGGACCTCGTTTGCGGGTTCCTCGAGCTTTCGCTTGACCGCAAGCTCTTCCGCATGGGCGCGGCTACCAGGCTGGCAGGAGAGTTCAGGGAGATCTTCGACGGCAGGAGCGTGATTTCGGACAAGAACCCCTGCTCCACAGCCGCTCTGACAAAAAGGACTGTCGAGATCGCGAATATGGCCGAAAGCGACCAGCGCGAGACCTCGATGGGCGAGATCATGTTGGCCAACGGTCTGAATTACTGCAAGGCCATTCCCATTCTGTCCCCGTATGGGAACACGGCCGGGATACTTGCAATCCTAAGACATCAGCAAGCAGACCTCGGACCTCGCGAGCAGCAAATAGTCGATCGAGCCAAGCACATCGCAGCTATCTCGATAGACAGGACTCGTCACGAGGAAGCTCTAGTCAGGCGAGAGACGCAGGTCGAACAGAGCCAGGCGCAGCTCGTCGCCGCTCAACGGATTAGTTCAACAGGCAGCTTTACATCTGATATCCAGCGGGATGAGAACATCTGGTCCGAAGAGTTCTATCGAATTTTTGACCTCGACCCGAAGCTAGAGCCCAGCATCGATGCGGTCAGGGAACGGGTTCATCCAGAAGACCTGGATCTCTTTGACTTCGAGATAAAGAGAGGGTTTGCTGGCGAGGATGCCGATTTCGTCTTCCGGATCATCAGGACAGACGGGACCCTCAGGTTCATTCGAGGACTTGCGAGGGTTACACATTACATCGGCGATCACCCAGTGTTCATGGGAACGGTACAGGACATCACCGAGACAAGACGAGCGGAAGATGCTCTCCGACGCGGCGAAGAAGCACTTGCGAAAGCCCGAGAAGAACTCGCGTATGTGTCCCGCGTGATGACAATAAGTGCTCTGACGACGTCCATAGCGCACGAGGTGAGCCAACCACTTTCGGGCATTCTCGCGAACGCCAATGCATGTGTCCGTCTTTTGGCGCTCGATCCGCCGAACATCGCCTCCGCAACAGACACTGCCCGGCGGACGATCCGAGACACGATGCGTGCGACCGAAGTTATCAAGCGACTTCGGGCTATGTTCAGTCGACAGTCTCCAGCCATGGAGAAGATCGACCTCAATGAGATAGCTCGCGAGGTCATTGCATTGTCGGCGCGAGACATGCGTGAGAAATTTATCGTCCTGGAGGCCAGGCTGGCGCCAGAGTTGCCGCCTGTCACAGGCGATCGCATTCAGCTTCAGCAGGTCATTCTCAATATGGTGTTGAACGGGATCGAAGCCATGGCGGAGACCGAGGAGCGGCCTCGCCGTCTGCTCGTGCGCACTGCACTGGTGAGCGAGGATATCCTCACGTTGTCCATCTCGGATGCGGGCGTCGGAATCGCTGCTGAGGCTGCGGACAAGATGTTCGAACCGTTCTTCACGACCAAGCGCGACGGGATGGGCATAGGCCTCTCCATCAGCCGCTCGATAGTTGAAAATCATGGCGGCCGAATGTGGGCGATGTCGAATGACGGACCAGGCGCAACCTTTGCCTTCTCTCTTCCGAGCCTTGGCAAGCCGACGGACCGATCGGCAACGTGAAGCGCGCGCCAGATGGCCGATACCTAAGTCTGGTTTTGCAACGGCTCGAAGATGGCTATTCTCTGATCATCGCCTCCTCCTCCTATGGCGATACGCTGATGCAGCAACAGCGCTCCCGTGTCCTCCCCTCCGCCGGAGCGCGCGGATCCTCCCGGTCCGCTGAAGGCCGTCTCCACCCGCCCGGAGGCGGCCTTCGTTCGGGCTCACGTTACCCGTGACAGCGGGCGATACCATTGTGCAGTAGGATTCAAGCCTTAGGCGCGGCTAGGTGGTTGCCTAGCAGCGACGAGAGGTAATCCACATCAGCAAGCAAATCGAACTTTCCCGCTCCCGGCTTGGTACGGGCGACATTCAACAATCCGCCGAAGGCAAACCAGCCCGAGGGATTCGACTGCCCAGGCTGCGCTTGGCCGGATCCGAAACATAACTCGTCCTTCGAATTCTGCGAGAACGGCGCCGAAGCCATCAGTTGGGAATCCACCGCCAAGCGGACGGATGCCGATTTTCTTCAGCGAGCATACAGTCTCGGAGCTATGGGAGTGGTCCGATCATCAACTCGAAGACGCTGGCCAACTGTCACTGCCACTGCGTTACAATTCCGAGACTGATCACTATGAGCCGATCGCATGGGAGGATGCGTTTGCGCTGACTGCCGCTGGACTCAACGCGCTCGACGATCCCGACAGAGCGGAATTCTACACGTCGGGACGAGCCTCAACGAGGCGGCGTTTCTATCTCAGCTTTTCGGTTGGGCCTACGGGACCAACAACCTCCCGGACTGCTCGAATATGTGCCACGAGGCCACCAGCGGGAAAAGGCACCGTAACTCTCAAAGATTTCGGCCACGTCGACGCGATCGTCAGCTTCGGACACAACCCCGGCACCAAACACCCGCGCATGATGTCCACCCTTCACGACGCGGAACGCCGCGGCGTTCCAATCATCGTGTTCAATCCTCTGAAGGAGCGCGTACTCGAACGCTTTGCCGCGCCGCAAGACCCGATTGAGATGGTGACGCTTTCCTCCACCCGAATCGCGTCCGCGTATCATCAAGTGCGGGTGGGCGGCGATCTCGCGGCACTCAAAGGCATCATGAAGGCCGTGTTCACGCTTGATGCTGAAAGTCTGATTGGTGAAGAGCCGGGCGTGTTGGACCGCGCCTTCATATCTGAGCACACGACGGGCATTGACGCCTCAAGGCTGATATCGAAGCGACCACCTCGGATGAAATAGTCGGCAAGCGGTTTGTCACAAGCGGCGATCGAGAGCGCCGCTGAGGTTTACGCCTATGCGAAGAACGTAATCGTTTGCTATGGGATGGGCGTCACCCAGCACGCTCTAGGTATGTTGAATGCTCAGCAGATCACCAATTTGCTCATGCTGCGAGAAACATCGGCCGCCGAGACGCCGGAGTTGCTCCGATTCGCTGTCATTCCAACGTCCAGGGCGACCGGACAGTCGGCATCACCGAGATCCCAGGCAAGGCACTCCTCAAAGGCATGGAACGGGCTTTCGGTTTCCAGCCCCACGCGGACAAGGGATACAACGCGGTAGAGGCCATGGAGGCCATCATCGCGGGCGAGTCAAAGGCATTGATCTGCCTCGTCGGAAATCTTCCGGTCGCGATGTCGGATCACAAGGCTACCTTTGCGGGAATAATAAGGCTCGATCTTGCTGTCCACATCGCAACGAAGCTGAATCGCCCCCACCTCCTCGTCGCGAGGACATCCCTTATCCTGCCCTGCCTTAGTCGAACGGATCTCGATACTCGAGCGTCAGGCCCGCCAAGCGGTCACTTTCGAAGGTTCGATGTCGATGGTGCACGCATCCCGAGGGTTCCTGAAGCCGCATGGCCACATGGTCAGATCCGAACCTGCGATTATAGCTGGAATAGCGAAGGCTAGGCTTGGTGATCGTCACGGCATTGACTGGGACGGCCTTGTTGGAGACTACGATCGCATCCGCGACAAGATCGAGGCGGTCTTCACCGATTTCTTCGACTTCAATGCCCGGGTTTGCAATCCGGGTGGTTTCCGATTGGACGTTGCGGCCTCCTTCCGTCGCTGGAATACCGTCAGCGGCAAAGCTACCTTCCTGATCGCGCCCGGAATCCGCAAGGATTCGGCACTCGCAGCGAAAGAAGCGCTCTTCCTGACGACGATCCGCAGCCACGATCAGTACAATACCACCGTCTATGGCCTTGATGATCGCTGCCAAGGCGTTTTTGGCCGACGCGACATTGTCTTCATGAACCAGGAGGACTTGGCCAATCGTGGGCTCGCCGACGGAGGTCAAATCGAAATCTGCGGGCTTCTGGGCGATGAAGAATCGCACTCGATGGGCAGCCTTACTGCCGTGGCGTATGACATCCCACGTGGCTCCGTCGCAGGCTATCATCCGGAAATGAACCCGGTGATGTCGCTATCTCGTTTCGTTCCGCAATCGGACACACCCTCATATATGGGGTATCCGTTACGGTGACACGAGCCGCCGGAACTCCTATATCAAGCTCGGTAGTTCAATAAGGAAATTCGAGCATGACGATCATTGGAAACCTGCTTATCGCGGGATCGGAAAAACGCGGCACCAACGGCGAGTTCCACGGAATCGAGTCAGCCACTGGCAACCCGCTTCCGGTGTCCTTCGGCGGAGCAACGCCCGAGGATGTCGAACGTGCTGCAAGCAAAGCCTGGGCGGCTTTCCAGCTCTATCGGGAGACCGATCTCGAGTCTCGGGCAGCTTTCCTCGAGACAATTGCGGAAGAGGTCGAGAGCATTGTCGACAGTCTGATCGTCAGAGCGATGGCAGAGACTGGTCTGCCGCGTGGAAGGCTTGAAGGTGAGCGTGCGCGCACTCTCGGCCAGCTTCGACTGTTCGCCAAGGAGGTTCGCGATGGGCGCTTCCAGGAGCTGCGTTTCGATGGTGCCGATCCGTCTCGCAAACCAGCGCCGAAACCAGATCTTCGGTTGCGAAACGTCCCACTTGGCCCGGTGGCGGTATTCGGTGCCTCCAACTTTCCCCTCGCCTTCTCCGTCGCCGGCGGCGACACGGCCTCGGCTCTCGCCGCTGGTTGCCCAGTTATCGTGAAGGCTCACTCGGCGCATCCGGGAACTTCCGAACTCGTTGGCCGGGCGGTGCAACGCGCCGTGGCGCGAGCGAACCTGCATCCCGGCACATTCTCTCTGATTTTCGATACCGGATTCGAGGCTGGGCAGAAGTTGGTCGCAGATCCGCGAATTCGCGCAGTCGGCTTCACCGGATCCCGCCGAGGCGGAACTGCTCTGATGGAGATAGCCTCGCGTCGGAAACAGCCGATCCCGGTCTACGCCGAGATGAGCAGCATCAATCCAGTCATCCTCTTTCCAGATGCCTTGAAAAACCGCGCGCGTGAAATCGCCTCGGCGTTCGTTGCTTCTCTTGTCCTTGGAGCTGGGCAGTTCTGCACGAACCCAGGCTTGCTTCTGGCTCTCGATGGAGCAGACCTCGATACATTCACCCAAACGGCTGCGGAGCTGCTTGCCGAGATCAGCGCGCAGCCGATGCTGACACCCTCGATTGCGAAGGCCTATAGTGATGGAGTGGCAAAGCTCGAGCGGCACCCGGAAGTGCGATCCATCGCGTCGGGGAAAACCGGATCGGCGTACGAAGGTGCGGCCGCACTCTTCGAAACCTCGGCCGAAGCCTTCCTTGCCCACCACGAACTGCAAGACGAAGTGTTCGGCGCCGCTGGCCTGATCGTGCGCTGCAGGAATTTGGCTCAGCTGGATGAAGTCGTGGATGCGCTGGAAGGACAGCTCACTGTCGCGCTTCACATCGATGACGGCGATCAGGAGGCAGTGACTTCCCTCATTCCAAAGCTTGAATTGCTTGCTGGACGACTGCTCGTGAACGGGTTCGGCACGGGGGTGGAAGTCTCCCCTGCGATGGTCCACGGCGGTCCCTACCCGGCGACTTCCGACGGAAGATCGACCTCCGTAGGCACGCTCGCGATCTACAGGTTTCTGAGACCCGTCTCGTATCAGGACTTCCCTGTTATACTGCTTCCCCAAGCCCTGCGGTAAGACGCTATCCCGTGGGTGGCCTGACCAAAATCAATTGGCCACCCCAATTCCGCTTTTCATAAAGTCGTCTCCTGAGCACCTCCTCGGTGCTCAGGCCGTTCTGATATAGGGTGACCAAGTACCTGGCGGCCTCCTCGGCAACGTCTCCTTGTCTGTCGCATCGCCGCTGAGAGCAGTATTCCCTCACCAGACTGCGCATCATCGCGATTTCTTCGGCGCCAAGCGGCCGCCCACCTATCGAAAAGCTTTCGTGCATCCGCGCCCCTGACCGCTCTTACGCCGGGTCGATCGATCTGCACTGTGGTGCACAGGTCGCGCCGACATTCCGGATCGAGTTGCTGGCGCCTGTCGAGGCAGGAACCCAAACCCGTGCGGCCTGCGTCGGTTGCCTCACGGACACCAACGCGACAATCAAGGCGGCGATGGCCACCAGGATAACGAAGCCCGGAATGCCGAACCCCGGGGGGCGGTAGTCTTGCGACATCATCTTCTCCCTTTCGGTCGTTTGAACGCCGTCATGGAGAACGAGTATGTCGAATGCCGTCTTGGGCGGGATTGAACATAGGTATCGCCGAGACCTTGGTATGACCAACACCTTCGTTTAGTAGCGGCAAGCGATTCATCTCTCCAAAGTCCTATCGACTTCGTTCTTGGACACCCCCCGATAGCGGATGGGTCCTACGCCATATCGAGGAGACAATCATGAGCACCACCGAGCCTGCCATCCTGACCCGTCGTTCATTCAGTGGCGCTGCTCTTGGCTTGACTGCCACGGGAATCCTCGGCGCCATCGTGGGTACTGCACGCGCGGATCAGACCAGCGGCCCGAAACCGACGGCACTTCCTCTCGCCGCCAGCGAAACAGTCGATGCTGGCGACCTCAAGGTAGCATACTCAGCGGTCGGCCCGCAGGATGGATCACCCGTGATTCTGCTTCATGGGTGGCCGTATGACATCAACAGTTTCGCAGAAGTTGCTCCGATCCTAGTTGCACGGGGCCACAGGGTGATTGTCCCGTTCCTGCGCGGTTATGGCGGCACCACGTTTCTTTCTAAGGAGACGAAACGAAACGGACAGCAGTCGGCGCTCGCCGTTGACGCCATCAAATTGATGGATGCCCTCAAGATCGATCGCGCCACCATCGCCGGGTTCGACTGGGGCGCTCGCACCGCCGATATTGTGGCCGCGCTGTGGCCCGAGCGCTGCAAGGCACTGGTCTCGGTCAGCGGCTATCTCATCGGCAGCCAGGCTGCCGGAAAAGTTCCCCTACCCCCGTCCGCCGAGCTCCAGTGGTGGTATCAGTACTATTTCGCAACTGAACGTGGGCGCGAGGGTTACGCGAAGTACACGAACGATTTCGCCAAGCTGATCTGGAAGCTCGCCTCCCCTCAATGGCAATTCGACGACGCCACTTTCGACCAGACGGCGACCGCGTTCACAAACCCAGACCATGTCGAAATCGTCGCCCATAACTATCGATGGCGCCTCGGGCTGACTTCGGGAGAAAAGCGGTTCGACAAATACGAGGCAAAGCTCGCGACGGGACCGGAACTGTCCGTCCCCACGATCACTATGGAAGGCGATGCCAACGGCGCGCCGCATCCCGATCCGAAGGCCTATGCAGGCAAGTTCATCGGAAAATATGAGCACCGCCTGATCTCGGGCGGCATCGGTCACAATCTTCCCCAGGAGGCACCTGCTGCCTTTGCCCAAGCGGTCATCGACGTGGATGCGTGGTCCTAGCTGAAGAAGTGGACACCACAATGATAGATCTGGCCCACGAACACCCAAAACGCATCCTCGACAGCTTTTTGTCGGGGGCCACTGGGTGAGAGCTACTGGATCGAAATCGAAGGAGCTTGTCAGTCCCGCTGATGGCAAAACGCTTGCCGACGTGCCGATAGCAACGGCAGACGAAATCGATCTGGCAATCGCGTCCGCGGCAAACGCCTTCGAGCATGGGCCATGGCCCAGGACCCACCCGAGCGAGCGCGCAGCACTGATGACCACGTTCGCCGAAGCGCTCGAACGACGCATGCCCCTTTTCCGAGGCTTTGGGCCGCACAGGTCGGCGCCCCCGTCGCTCTGGCAAGTCGGCTGGCACCGCTCGCTGTAGCTCGGTTGCGGTACGTCGCAGGCCTCGCCCTCACCTACGAGTTCGAAAAGGGGCGTAACGCGACGCTTGGCTCTGCGCGGATCCTTCCGAGCCAGTTGGTCCGGCAGCGATCATAATCCCTTGTAACGCGGCCTTTCCGATCCTGATGACCAAGCTGAGTGCTGCCCTTGCCGCCGGATGAACGTGCGTTATCAAGCCTTCAGGGATTGGCCGCGAGGGTGGAGCACGAGGGGCTCGCCGCATTTCTTGAGACCAAGGCTGTCCTATTCCCATCCTAGGGGCAGCCTTGAAAATCAGCGAGATCGCGGCAGATAGCGCCTACGCCTCCTTGTTGTCGTTCATTCCCAGAATGGCCGCGGCTTGCAGCGCCGCCGGATCGTCTGCCTTCGCGCGCAGATATCCGAGGAGAGAGGAAAAGTCCGTGTCGCACATATTTGCGGGCATAAGAATTCCGGTCGAATTCATTTCGTCCAGGTCAACAGCGCCGTCTCCGTTGTGGTCGAGCTTCTGCTTCATGTCGACCGTGGGGCGGCCGTTATCATCGAGTGCTACACCCGGTCTGAGAATCTGATCAAAGTTATTGAGTTCGTCCCCCGTCAGCTTGTTGTTCCCGTCCCTGTCGAATTTGGCGAAAGCCTTGTTCAGCATCTGGGAAAGCGGCGAGGCGTCGGCAACGACGGTCATCAAAATCTCCTGTGAGCAATGAGAATCAATAAAATTCGGCAGGATTCACCGTGGCGAAAATATTTGTCCGTTTATCTTGAGCGGGCCTGACCCGCACGCGGCGCAAGGAGCGGGGCGATCTGCACCGCCGCTCGCTCTGCCTATCAGCCAAAAATCAGACGCTGGTAATCGCGAAGCATATCCGCGTCCTCAACCGAGCCATGGTGATGGAGCTGCCGCCAGGAACCATCAAGTCTGACGAGCCAACGCGTCGTTCGAAATGCGATCTCCAGCTCTTTGTCCGCGGTAACGCACTTGCCACGCTCTCTTCCGACAAAGAGATGCCAATCGGGTCCTCCCTGACTCGTAAAGTCATGAAAGGTGACGTGGACCTTTGCAGGTCCGCTGAAGAGCTTGGAATAGCCCTCCTCGATCGCAATCCAGCCCCGACGGATGCCGCCGATCGGGTTGTCCATGCTCGGGGACTCGCCTGCAAGCCACACGGATTCCAAGCCCCGAAGATCGCCGGCGTTGAAGGCCCGGTAGAAATCGATCAGGACATCGAGGGGGCCGCCGTCTCCGGATTTGAGCTCGACGCCTTCAATCTCCGAAAGTTGGGTCTTCATGACAGTCCTCGCCGATCAGAGAAGGCCGAGCAGCGATCTCGCCGCTGCAGTCGACGAGGCGGGGTTCTGGCCCGTGACCAGGTGGCCATCCACGATCGCGAAGCTTTCCCAGTCGCCCGCCTTCTCATAATGCGCCCCCAGCGACTTGAGATCATCTTCGACCAGGAACGGGACGACCTTGGTCAGCTGTACCGCCTCTTCCTCAGAGTTCGTGAATCCGGTCACCCGCTTGCCCTTCACCAGCGGGTTGCCCTGGAACGTCACGTGGTGGAAGACGGCAGGCGCGTGGCAAACCGCTGCAACGGGTTTTCCGGAGCCATAGAATTCCTCGATCAGGGAGATCGACTTCCGGTCCTCGACGAGATCCCACATCGGCCCGTGCCCGCCCGAATAGAAGATCGTGTCGAAATCCTTGGCATCTACGGTCGCGAGGCGCACCGTGTTTGCAAGGACGGACTGAGCATCCTTGTCGCCCTTGAACCGGGTCATGGAAGCTGTCTGATTGCCGGGCTCGTCGCTCTTGGGATCGATCGGCGGTTGCCCGCCCCGCGGAGAGGCGACGGTAATGCTGGCGCCTGCATCCTTGAAGACATAGTAGGGAGCCGTAAATTCCTCCAACCAGAACCCGGTCTTCCGGCCCGTATTGCCAAGCCGATCATGCGAAGTGAGAACCATCAGGATGTTGCTCATCGTTATCTCCTTGAAAAAGTTAAGACGTTCGGCGTCTTGTCCGGTCTGGCGAACAGAGGCCAGCTCGCTGAACTGAGCTGCCGCGCTCGATCGACCTCATGAGCATGCTCAGGTGACGGGGCGTATGCCATTGTACGATGGTGTCGTGGAAACAGGTCGAAACGGATGCCGATACCATCGTACAATGGATTTTCGCCAGGAAACTCGCATGCTCTGCGTCGAGGGGCAGCGGGATATCAATCATCAGGGCAATAGTGCCCGCGCCCACACATGATATAGTGTTTGCACTCGATGAGCTTGCGCCCTCTTAAGGAGGCAGCACATGTACCGGATGACCTCGGCGATGAATCATGCGACTACCGCGCCTCTGAACACTCTGAGTGGACCGACGGTGTTCGTGGTTGACGACGACATTTCTGTGCGGGAATCTCTGGAACTCTTGATCGGGTCGGCAGGGTGGCGGCCAATTCTTTTTGACTCTGCTCAGGCATTTCTGAGCGCCACACCAAATGCAGGACCGAGCTGCCTCGTTTTGGATGTGAACATGCCCGGGCTCAATGGCCTGGATCTCCAGTCCTTGATCACGAAGAGCGGCAATCGAACCCCGATTATATTTGTGTCGGGCTTCGGCGATGTCCCCATGACCGTAAAGGCTCTGAAGGGTGGCGCTCTCGATTTCCTGACGAAACCGATCGACGCGGAGGCACTCCTTGCCGCTATACAGTCAGCTCTTTCACAGAGCGAGGCACTCATTCGCGATGAGGAAGAGCTGATGCGCCTTCAAGTGTGCTACGATGCCCTGACCCCGCGGGAACGCGAGGTCATGTCGGGGGTGGTGAAGGGTCTATTGAACAAGCAGGTCGCGTTCGAGCTCGATATCAGCGAGATCACAGTCAAGGCGCACCGCGGCCAGGTTATGCGAAAAATGAGTGCCCGGTCCCTACCGGATCTCGTGAATATGGCGGCAAAGCTCAGGATCGACGACGGTCGAGAGATCCACTAGCGCTCCTGAGGCCTGTGATGAACCCTGGCCGGGAACATCACGATCATCGCCACCAGGATCACCGCCCCTACGACCAATGTTATGCTTGCAATGCCTAGGGCGAGAGCAAACGCACTGTCGGAGTTCACCTGGCGGGCGAATATTGCGCCTACGACTGACGGCCCCATGATCTGGCCGACGGCGAACACCGCCGTCAGCAGCCCCATGTAGCGGGCGTGATGACTTGATCGGATCCGTCGGACCTCATTCATGGCAAAATAGCTGATCGCGGTGAACGGGACACCGACTAGAATGCTGCTTAAGGCAAGACCGACTGCGTCCTCCCACACGACAGACATTGCTACGCCTGCCGCTTGCACGAGATACGAACCAATGAGGTATAGGCGAGCGTCGGCGCTCTTCCGCACACGCGATGCCAGAAGTGAACCCACTACGGCTGAAATGCCAAACAGCGGCCAAAAGACGGTCAGCAAAGGGGAATCCGATATTGCGTTCTTCGCGATCACAGGCAGGTATGTAGCAGTCACGATGTAACCGAAGCCAGCGAGCCCGTACGCAACGGCGAACATGGGCATTTCGGTTCGCGGGACCCGACCCGACGTCCTCGCTTTACCAACATAAAATGGCTCCACGTCTCTGCCGGGCTTTCGAAAGACACGCCAGATAAGTGCGCTGATCGCCGCCGACATCACGGCAAATGTCGTCCAGGCCCCCTGCCCAGTGAAGCTCAATGCTGTCATCACGCTGGCTGCTAGACCAGAAACGGCGATCCCCGCTCCGGGCCCGGTAAAGATCGCACTGCCGATCGAGGCGGTTGAACCGGTAAGCTCCGCCAGGCACCAACCTGACGTGAATACAAAGCCGATTGCCGATGCTACGCCTGCGAGAAATCGTAGTCCTGTCCATGTCGTTGGGAACGGAAGCGCCATCAAGGCAGTCAGCACGACGGTCAGGAGAAGAGCCGATTTGATAATCGTCGTCTGCGGCCACTCCTTCGGTATTAGCATCGCCGCCAACGCTCCCACGAGGTACCCGACGTAGTTTGCGGTTGCGAGCCTTCCGGCAACAGTGAGATCGACCGTTCCGTCGTGCAGCATCATCGGCAAGATTGGGGTGAACGCAAAACGACCAACACCCATTGCGATAGCAAGAGAAGCGGATCCTGCGAGAACGATTGTGAGTTGATCGGCCACTCGTCGCGACATGCGGATTCCTCCGGCGTTAGACGGTCTGATTGTTAAATTGATGTGACTTGTTCGGGAGCTCCTTGAAAAGCTCCGCAGGTTTGGCGTCTATGCCGTACCCAAAATATGCGCTCGGGTATCTGTCTTGAATTGACGCGCTGCGGGGGGCAGTCTGCCGCGCACCGCTACAGTCGCCTGATCGCCGAACCCGCCCCCACGGCTGCCATCGCGTCCTCGAACAACTTCACGGTGAGTTCCGCTGAGGGAAGCCGCCTCGCCAAACCAAGAGCCTGCCCCGCCCAGAGGTTGGTGAAGTCATCGCGTCCCTCCTCCTCCGCCCTCGCGCGGATCGCGGCGAGCGCCACTCCGGCGGTCGGAAAGGCGGGCGCCACGTCCGAAAGCGGACCTAGTTCTCGCATCAGTCGGTTTACGACGCCTCTCGCGGGCCTTCCTGTAAAGACATTGGTGATGGCGGTACTGGCGTCGCCGGCACGACCCAGAGCATCGGCGTGCAGATCCGGAATTTTGGCCTCTGGAGTTAGAAGGTAAGCAGAACCGATCTGCACCGCTGACGCTCCAAGCATCAACGCCGCCGCAACTCCGCGGCCATCTGCGATACCCCCGGCAGCAATGACCGGAACCTTAACCGCGTCCACGACCTGCGGAATGAGCGCCATCGTTCCCACTTGGGTTGTCATGTCCTGCGTAAGAAAGTTTCCGCGATGCCCGCCAGCCTCGAAACCCATTGCGATCACGGCATCAACACCATGTGCCTCGAGCCAGACGGCCTCGGCGACGGTCGTCGCGGACGACAGCACTTTGGCCCCCGCGGCCTTTACCCTATCAACGAGTCTTCGATCGGGAAGACCGAAATGGAAGCTCACCACCTTGGGGCGGAACTCTTCGACGACCTCGCAGAACTCGTTGTCGAAGGGCGCACGTCCGGGGCCGCTGATCGGGGCAGCGGGGTCAAGGCCAAGTTCGACGAAATACGGCGCCAAGAGTGCCCGCCACCTCATCTGACCAGCAGGATCAGCATCAGGTTTCACGTGGCTGAAGAAATTTACATTGATTGACCTGGTTGTTCTCGCAGTAATCTGCGAGAGCGCCTCGTGCAATTGGTGGACCGAATATTGCGCGCTCGGCAACGAACCCAAGCCGCCAGCTTCAGAAGCGGCAATCACCATTTCTGCCGTCGTCGCTCCGGCCATCGGCGCCTGAATGACGGGAATCTCCACTCCCAGAAGGTCGAGGATTCGGCGGTCATGCCACGTTCTCATTTTAGGCTCCATTCGATGCGCTGGTCTTCAAGAGGTATTTGAACAGGCAAAGGGAGTCTATTGGACCTTGGTTGTCTTCAACATCCCTACCGATCCAAAGGTATCGGAGACACCTTGGTACAATAGCGTCTGCACGTTCTTTGGCGCGACAGTCGCCACCAACGCCCCATTGGGCAGCCCCTGAAATTTAACAGCTGCAATGCTCCAGCGATCGTTCGCTGGCCGCTGTCGGTCGAAAGCAAACAAATGGAGGCAGCACGAATGAGTGTTCATAAAACGGTTGTGATTACCGGTGCATCGCAGGGCATCGGCGCCGGGCTCGTGAAGACGTTCCTGGACAAAGGCTGGAGCGTCGTCGCGACGTCCCGGCGGATCAGCGAGGCGACATCGTTCGATCGTGCGGGAAGGCTTGAGCTTATTGATGGCGACATTGGCGATCCCAAGACGGCGGAGCGCGTCTCTCAGGTAGCTGTCGAACAGTTCGGCTCCATCGACGCCCTCGTGAACAATGCAGGCGTCTTCTTCACCAAGCCGTTTCTCGAGTACACGATCGAGGACTTCCGGCGCCTCTCGGCGACCAATCTCGAAGGCTTCGTCCACTTCACGAAACACGCTGTCAGACAGATGCTTCGGCAGAGATCCGGTGGAAGCGTCGTCACGATTACGTCGTCGCTGACCGACCATCCGATCGCTGGCGTCAAGGCATCCCTGCCGATGATCACCAAGGGCGGGCTGAATGCGATCACCAAGAGCCTGGCGCTGGAGTTCGCCAGCGACAACATCCGAGTAAACGCGGTTTCGCCTGGTGTTGTTGACACACCGCTCCATGCTACGGGTTCACGGGACTATCTTCGATCCTTGTCGCCGATGGGCACCATCACGGCGGTGCAGGAAATCGTGGACGGCGTGATCTATCTCACGGAAGCGTCCAATATCACTGGGGAGGTGCTGCACGTCGACAACGGCGCACATCTCGGCAAATGGTAACGGTGAGCTCTGAGGCGCGAATCCTGGAGACCTCACTGGTACTGCCACCGCCGCCGACTCCGTTCGGGGCGTATGTCGAAGCTGTTCAGGTCGGCTCGCTTCTCTTCCTGAGTGGCATGCTCCCCGTCGTCGGACACGCGCCACAGTACATTGGACGGGTTGGCAGGGAGCTGTCCGTTGCCGAAGGTTACGACGCCGCGAGGACCGCGTGCCTGAGTGGGTTGGCGGCCGCGCGAGCGCATCTCGGATCCCTTGATCGCATACGCACCGTGGCGAAGCTGGGTGTGTACATAGCCGCCCCCGACGACTTTCGCGAACACCCCAAGGTCGCAGACGGAGCTTCCGAGCTGCTGCTTTCGGTCTTCGGCCACAGCCGCCTTCCGCCGCGCATCGTGCTCGGCGTCTCCAGTATTCCGCTGGGGATGCCGCTCGAGGTCGAGCTCGTTCTCGACATCGCCCGATAGCAATCCCCTCAACAGCAATGGAGACCGCAATGAAACCGAACTCAAATCGATCCATTGGGATCGCGATGTCGTCGAAATTCCTGACTGCCGCCGCCCTGCTCATGCTCCCGGAGCTGGCACTTTCCGGCCAGACCATGGTCGCGGAGACGCGCAGTAAGCCTGCAGACATCACAACCACACCCGGCAGCGAACGGCCGCAGATCCGTGTCGAGAAGCGCACGCCCGCCTACTGGCGCGTGACCTTCGATAACCCGCCCTTCAACATCTTCGGCCCGGAAACGATCCCGCAGATGGAAAAGGTGGTCGCTGAAATCGAGGCGGATCCCAAGCTCCGGGTGATCGTTTTCGACAGTGCCGTCCCGGGCTTCTTCCTGACACACTACAACTTCACGCCGCCTCTCGCCGAGTCGACCAGCCTCCCTGCAGGGCAGACGGGTCTGCATCCCCTGCCCGACATGCTCGTCCGCATCAGCAAGGCACCGATCGTCTCAATCGCACTCATCCGCGGTAGAGCCACTGGTGTCGGCAGCGAGCTCGCCCTGGCGAGTGACATGCGTTTCGCCAGCCGCGAGAAAGCGATCCTCTCGCAGTGGGAGGTTGGCGCAGGTTTCGTACCGGGCGGCGGGCCTATGGCTCGTCTGCCGCGGCTGATGGGACGCGGGCGCGCGCTCGAGGTTCTTCTCGGCTCCGACGACGTCGATGGCGATCTCGCCGAGAGGTACGGCTACGTCAACCGTTCATTCGATGACGATAAGCTCGACCATTTCGTCGACGCACTCGCCACCCGCATCTCCGGTTTCGACAGGCAGGCGATCGCCGACACCAAGCGCCTGGTTGATTTCGCCAGCCTTCCCAGCGACCCGGAAATCGGCGCTGGATGGGACGCTTTTATTTCCTCTGTTCAGCGCCCGGTTGCCCAGAAGAATATCGGCCGCCTGATGGAGATGGGGCTGCAGACGAACACGGACATCGAAGCCCGTCTGGGGCACTACACCGGAACCTTGGCCGAAAAGTAGGTCAAGACGGCACCCGCCATGAGCCCGGCCGGTTGCGTGGGTGCCGACGTTCGCCATCATGTCACCTTCGCTTCAGCGGGACGGCCGCGTCAGGAATGGAGTGGCCGGGATTGAAACCATCAGATGCACCGTGGGTGCCCACGCGCTGCTCAACAGAGGTCATCGAGCCTGGCGGATGCAAACGACGTCGAAGGAGCCACCGCATACGTGGTGCGAGATTATTGCGCCAACGCAGAGCGCTCCATTGAGAGCGATTGCCATAAACGCCCTCCAGACGGAGAGATCGCGGTCTTTGATCTCGCGTGTCCAGACCTCCACAGTGCCAGCGATGTCGTCATCGATCGAGGCCGTGCTTTCGGCCTCGTGATTTGCAGCCTCATTGGCACTTGCCTGAAACGGGAATGAGCAATCGGTGCTCGTCCTGATTGCTCATTGATGAAATTCAGATCGGCGCCAAATCTCGTGCGTATGCCTTCTATCTGCTTTATGGCGCCTGGGGCTAACCCATCAATGCTTCTGCGCTCGTTCGAATTCAACTGTTGCCCCAGACGTCCAAACGGAAACTAAACCCTCGATAGGTCACCCGCCGGGTCCGCGACCTCGGCACCGCACATCGCATAATCGAGGCAACTGCGGAGGTTGTGCACATAGTCTCCGAGGACCAAACTCCATTCGGCCGTGGGCTCGCTCAATATTCTTATTCGAACCGTCGTGTCTGCCGCCCGTAATCTTCTCGGGCCGCCACCAGCGCCTACCGAGCAATTCGTTGATGAGACTGACCAATGCGGCGAGATGTTTCTGCGCGTGTTGGTACTTAAGTCCCGCATCGCGGAAACGGCCGATTAATGTTATCGGGACCTGCTGCTTCACTCCCTCATAGAGAGTTGCACTTCCGTCTAGTCGTTGCCGCTTCCGTACGCGCGAGGGTACTGCAGCAACCAACAAGGTTTCAACGCGGTTACACGCACGAACAACGATCTACTTCAAGCGAAGTTCGGCCGTCGGCGGGTTGAAGGCGATATCAGGCGAAAGAGCAGCTTTTGAACAGTGGAGGACCTGCAGCAAGAGCGAGAGTATGCAATCGCCACGAACGGCAAAGCTTCTGACGGCTACAAGGCTGACCGAGAAGCGAAAGCGTCAAGGAAACTTGCATTTCCTTGACGCTCGATGATTCCTGCTGGTTACTGTTGCGAAGCCTTCGCAGCCATCGTGGCCTTCGCCCACCAGGCCAACTCGTCGAGCGCGGTCTTGGCCGACGGCAAGAGGTTGGCCTCGATTTCTTCGATCGGCTTATTGCCGCCGAGCGGTGAAGTAGCAAAGAAATCGCCGGCGCCGATGTGAACGGCGGCATGGGTCGAAACCATCTGCAGCTCCACACCGATCCCGCGGAGATGTTCGAGTGCGCGCGAACCGCCCATGCTTCCGTACGCGATTGCAGTGAACGGCTTTCGGCCCCACTCGATGTAAGCCTGGTCGAGCGCATTCTTCAGGACCCCGGTGATCGAATGATTGTATTCGGAAACGACGAATATGTACCCGTCGTAGCTCCCTACGGTTTCCTGCCACCGGGTAGCATCGGCGCTCTTGCTGGGCGCCCATGCGTTCGACGCCACTTCATCGAAGAACGGCAGCGGATGATCGCGCAGATCGACGACTTCGACATCGATATCGCCGCGTTGCTTGGCCTGCTTCAGCATCCACTGGGCAGGCTTGTCCGCGAACCGTGTCGGACGGGTGGAGCCGATTATGAGGGCGATTTTAGGCTTCTTTGACATGGTAACCTCTTTGCCTGTTTTTGGATCAGGTCAGAACTACTTGGAAGTGAGAACGTCGGCGTATGCATAAAGTCCGGGCGAACCTCCGGTCATGATGAAGAGCACGTTAGACTGCGGTGCGATTGCCCCACTTTCAACGTCGGACAGCAACCCTGCCAAGGCCTTGCCGCCGTAAACCGGATCGACGAGAAGCCCTTCTGATCTCGCGAGAAGTTCGACCGCGTCGATCATGCCGGAAGTCGGCATGCCGTATCCTTCGCCCAGTTGAGCACTGCTTATCCGGAGATCGTCCGCGGTCACGCGAGCGTCGCTGGCCAGTCGCTCAAGAACCGCGTTGACCTTGTCCGCAGTTGCGGGGAGACACTTGTCTGCAGGCGAGAGCACGGTGTATGCGGCGATCCGAGAAGGGTGAGACCCCGCAACGACCACGCCAGCAGCCAACCCGGCATGCATGCCGCCGCTGCCGTTGGGGATGATGATCTGCTCGAACGCAACACCCGTTTCAGCCGATTGCCGGGCGAGTTCGAAAGCGCAATCCACGTAACCGAGGCAACCGATTGTCGTTGAGCCGCCGAGAGGCGCCAGAAGAGCTTTCCTGCGAGTTTCGGCGATCTCATCGACCCGACGCCTCGCATACGCGCCAGCATCTTCATCCGGGTCCAGTATATGAACGCTGGCGCCAAACAGACGGTCGAGAAGCACATTGCCGTTGTCCTGATAAATTCCGGTCGTCCGAGGTACCATCTGAGCAAGAACGAGCTCGCAGGCGAGCCCCGACCTGGCGCACGCTGCGGCGGCCAATCGTGCGAAGTTGGATTGAACTCCTCCCGTTACGACGAGGGTGTCACATCCCTCCGCTTTCGCCTGTCCGAGGAGGAATTCAAGCTTGCGGAGCTTGTTGCCGCCGCCGCCGAGTTCCATGAGATCATCTCGTTTTGCCCAGATCGATACGCCCCTACTCCGTTCGCCCAGAACTTCTTCGAGACGCGCCAAGCGCTGGATCGGCGTTGGACCTTTCATCAGTCGCTCACGGGGAAAGCTCTGCAAAGGATCTCGGTCGGTCATCATCGTCCCCCGTCAAATGTTATCGCTAGTGCGGCTGCCGCGTCGTGGGTTCGCTCGCACCACGGCAGCCCATTGCTGACCGCCGCTAGTGCGCCGCAGCGGGCACGTGGTAGCGCGAAGCGGGAATACTGCGCGACAGGTTCTGCATCAGTTTCTGCCGGGCCGCCTCGTAAGCGTTCCAGTCATTTTCGTCGGGCACCGACGGCAACGTGATAAGCTCACCCATGTCCAGCCCGGCCAATGCTGCATCGACAGTATCCTCGGGTTTCATGACGATGTCGGTCGGAAGGCGATCCAACGACCCGCCCGAGGCATCCCAGAAAGGCGTCTCCACGGCGCCAGGAAGCACAGCCTGGATCCTGATGTTCTTGTCCGCGAACTCCTTCTGCAGAGAGAAGGTCAAGGCGATCACGAATGCCTTGGTTGCCCCGTAGACGCCGTTGAGAATTTCGGGCGCGATCCCGAGCGCCGATGCCATGTTGATGATGGTTCCGTTGTCGCGAGCGGCAAACGATGGTGCCGCCGCGTATACCAGGCGCGTCAGTGCCGTGACATTGACCTTGATCATCCGTTCCATTGCCTCGACGTCGGACATCAGGAGAGGTTCGACGGCGCCGACACCTGCATTGTTGACGAGCATCGTTATCGTAGGATCGCTCCGCAGAATCCCTTCGACCTTCAGCAAATCATCCCGCTGCGCAAGGTCGGCGCGGATTGTGGTCACCTTGCGTCCGGTCGAGCTCGAAAGGTCCTTCGCGACCCTGCTGAGGGCATCCTGATTTCGCGCCACCAGCACGAGATCATAGCCACGACGTGCGAGGCGGTCGGCGTAAATGGCTCCCAGGCCAGACGACGCACCAGTGATGAGCGCCGTTCCTTTCCCAATGATGGTCATTTCAGGTCTCCTGATGTTTAAGTGATATGTTGGTCTGGCCCGCGACGGGATCCGGGTTGCCGGATCCCGCTCCGAGGCTCGTCAGGCCGTGCTGCTACACCGAGCGAAGTGACTTGAACGCAGCCCGCAGTTCGGAGCTGAAAAGGTCCGGCTCTTCCCACGCGGCGAAATGCCCGCCCTTGTCGACTTTGTTGTAGTAGATGAGGTTGTGGTAGGCCTTCTCGGCCCAGCTCTTCGGGGCCTGGTAGATCTCGCCCGGAAAGACGGTGATGGCGGCCGGGATCTTGATATCAACCGCGTTGAAGTTGTTGGCATTGTTCTCCCAATAGAGCCGCGCGCCCGAAGTGGCGGTTCCGGTGAACCAGTACAGGGAGATGTCGTCCAGCATCTCGTCGCGCGTGAGCGACTTCTCGGGATCGCCGCCACTGTAGGTCCAGTCGGCGAACTTGTCGTAGTACCATGCGGCCAGGCCGACCGGAGAGTCCGTCAAGGCATAGCCGAGCGTCTGGGGACGGGTGACCATCATCCAGGCGTATCCCGCACCCTTGGTGTAGAGCACGTTCATCTGTTCGTAGGCGATCTTCTCCTCGGGAGACAGCCCCGCCGGAGCGGGTTCGCCGTTGGTCAGGGCCTTGGCGATATCTGGAGGCACAGTAGCAGGCATATTGGTATGGATGCCGAGTAGTCCCGCCGGGGCCTGCCGGGCCATCGCATCGGAAATGACGGCGCCCCAGTCACCACCTTGGGACACGTAGCGGTCATAGCCGAGGCGCGTCATCAGCACGTGCCATGCCCGGCCGATACGATCGGGACCCCATCCGGTTTCCGAGGGAATTTCCGAGAAACCGTATCCCGGCATCGACGGCATGACGACGTGGAACGCGTCCTCCGATGCGCCGCCGTGTGCGGTCGGATCCGTCAGCGGTCCGATCGTCTTGATCAGTTCAAGGACCGAGCCCGGCCAACCGTGCGTCATAATCAGCGGCAGCGCGTTCTCGTGCTTCGACTTGACATGGATGAAATGAATGTCGAGCCCGTCGATCTTGGTCATGAACTGCGGAAACGTATTGAGCTTTTCCTCGCCTTTGCGCCAATCGTAGTCCGTGCCCCAGTATTCTACGAGCGGCTTGAACTTCTTGAGCTGCGCGCCCTGCGAACGATCCGAGACGGTTTCCATTGCGGGCCAGCGAGCTGCACGAACGCGACGACGCAGCTCATCAACATCCTTCTGCGGAATGGCCGCTTTGAAGGGCCGGATCGCGTCTCCAGAAATTGCGGCTCTAAGGTGCCCCGGCAGAAGGCTGAGTGCGGCTGTCGCCGCAGTAGCAGCGAGAAGTTCCCGCCGGGTCGGCGCGAGAGAAATGGAGTTGGCTTCAACATTTTCTGACATGACGTGCTCCGTTGATTTGACAGCTATCAGCTGCGTCTAGGGTTCGTCGGTCGCCGCTCAGGCGCTATTGCACCATGGTATCGGCAATACCTATGGATCGGCCGAACTCGTCCAGAAGCCGACACCATCGGTTAATGGACATGCGTCAACCGCAGGCTCATCGTCTCCCGCGCCACGAATGCAACCGAGGGAGAGCAACATGACCATTCAGGAAAGCATCATGCCAACGATCGACGCAACGAGTGATCTCGACATGAAGCTCGAGGTAGTCGTCATTCCAGTCTCCGACGTCGACCGCGCCAAGACCTTCTATACGGGGCTCGGTTGGCGGCTGGATGCGGACGTTTCCGGTAGCGACGGCTTCCGGGTGGTTCAGGTGACGCCACCCGGATCGCCCTGCTCCGTCATCTTCGGATCCAGGATCACGTCCGCACAGCCTGGCTCGGCTCAGGGACTTCACCTGATCGTATCCGACATCGAGTTGGCGCATGCGGCGCTTGCCTCCCGCGGCGCTGAAATGAGCGGCGTCTTCCATGATGCTGGCGGTGTGTTTCACCGTCGCGAAACGGAAAACCGCCTCCCTGGCCCGCACCCGTCACGTGCCAGCTACGGTTCCTTTGCCTCATTCAGTGATCCGGACGGGAACGGCTGGATATTCCAGGAAGTCACGAACCGTCTTCCCGGCCGTATAGACGCAAAGGGCGCGGTCTACGTCTCGTCCGCTGATCTCGCGAGCGCACTTCGCCGTGCCGCCGCCGCTCATGGCGAACATGAGAAGCGAACTGGCGGGAACCACGACGAGAACTGGCCGGATTGGTACTCGCAGTACATGATCGCAGAGCAGTCCGGCTCAGAGCTGCCGACCTGATACCTACTTCGAGGAGCGATCGCGCACGTTAGCGGACTGCGCGAAGAGCTTTCGGTGATCGGCCGTCGGGAGGCCACCCCAACCCCAGTTGTCGAGATCAACTTCCTCGATAACGACATAGGTCGACTCGAGAAGCTTGTTCAGAACATCGAGCATGATCTGGCTCACTCCGGCGATTAATTCGGGCTTTTTCCTCGGCGGTTACCGACATGCGGTCGGGCGTCGTGCCTTCCCCGGTAACCTGAACCGTAACGATAGGCATTGGTCTTTCCTTCATCGATTGTCGGCGATAGAGGGGTGCCGAGCGAGCGGGATGTGGCGACGATGTTGTAGCCGCGCTCGCGATATGCCTTTACCAATCCTTCGCCAATGCCTGTGAGGCACCAGTGATAATGGCAACCTTTTGTTGACTGCTCATAATACGCATCCTTTCCAAGTGCTCGGCCGCTTTTCTGGCCGTGCCTGCGCTCTCGGCGTCGGTGCGTTAGATTTAGATGCAGTCGGTGTTCGGGAGAATTGTCACCGCAAGGACGACAATCAACCGATTTTCGGCATAATTTGCGCTAAGGCTCCTGACTCTGCCGCGATTTTCGCAAGCGCTGCTTTTAGTTTCGGACCTGCAAAATCGATGAAAGCCCGAACCTTCGGTACGGAAATTCTTCCCTGCGGTGTCAGAAGGTGGACGGGAAGCGCTGACGGCTCATACTCGGAGAGTATTATCTTCAAGGCTCCATCTCGGACAAGTTCAGCGACGTGATATGAATAGAGTCGCGTTACGCCCATCCCCCCAGCGGCCGACGCCGCGGCCGCACGCACGCTATTCACGACATACCTCGGTGAGAAATGCACGGTTCTGGGGATTGTACCTTGGCCGACGGGGCTGAAGGCCCAGGAATCGATCCCAAAATTCGAGAATGCGATAATGTCGTGCTGCAGGAGGTCACCTGGTTCTCGAATTGCATTACGATTTGCGAGATAGTCAGGTGACGCTACGACGACACGTCGGACGTCGCCGCCGATCCGGGTCGTAATATGCGTCGAGTCCGTGAGATTGCCTATCCAGAGCGCAATATCAACCCCCTCGTCGACAGATTGACAAAACGGTCGAGCATCAACAGTCGGACGGACACACTGGAATGCTGTTTCAGGAACTTGTCGAGAATCAGCCGAAGCACCTCCTCCCCGAGGATGGGAGGCGCCGAGATTGTCAGCACGCCGCGTGGCGACGACCGCTCGCCTCCGGCAATGATATCTGCTTCTTCGAGGTCCACGAGAACCCTGCGGCACACTTCCACGTAACGCTGCCCCGCCTCGCTGAGCTTCAGGCTTCGCGTCGTGCGGTGGAGAAGTCGACACCCACGCGCTCTTCGAGAAGACCGAGCGCCCGGCTGATCGCAGTGGGCGAACGCTTCAACTTCCTGGCGGCAGCGGCTAGGCTCCCCTCCTCCACGGCAGTGACAAAGACCTTCATCGCATCAATGCGATCCATAGCCAAGCTCCAGTGATGTCTTCAGCGTTATGCTTGCAGAAACATGCCGCTGCAAAGCCAGCTGCCGCTACAAGTCTCTACCCAATACCATTGGACAATAGACGACAGAATGCTCATCATGCAGCGTCTACTGCATGGGCTCGGAATGACGTGCGGATGGAAAAAGGATATAGCCAGATAGCATCGGCAGGGCTGAAAAGCGGTGTCGCATGACGGAGATGCGCCCCGACGACATTCGCTTTGCTGGCGTGAAACTTGGCCGCCATCGGCACGTTTGCGCGTTCTTCGACGGCACCCGCGGCGCGTCGGAGGTTCTCGACCCTTTCATCCATGATGGCTTTCTGTGCGGCCATAGGGCGATCCACTTGGTCGGCGCAGACAAGCGCGAAGCTCACGTCGCCCGTTTGCGCTGCGAAGGAATCGACACCGAAGATTTGCAGGGCTCCGGCCAGCTTGAAGTTCGAACTACGGTCGACGCCTACCTGAAGAATGGCGTCTTCGACCAAGATCGAATGGTGGAAGAGTTCTCGGCTATGGCGAGCGGCAACAGGCAGGGCTTTCCCCTCAGCCGTATTGTCTGTGACATGGATTGGGCCGCCGAAAGCCAAGAGCATCTTCAAGATCTCATCCAATTCGAATCCCGGATTAACGACCTATGGGATCAGCACGACGACGTTGTGATCTGCGTCTATGATCTGACGAGGTTTGGTGGCGGCACGATCGTTGACATTTTAAGGACACACCCGGTCGTGGTGATTGGCGGCATCCTCCGGGAAAATCCATTTTACATCCCGCCAGCGCAGTTTCTAGCGGAACTGCATGGAAGGCGTTCTGGGCGAGAGGAGCAGCCGGCAGCTGCTGAATAACGACATGCCCGACATGGTCATGGTCGCGTCGGAGAACGAAAGACTTCGGCGCTGCATGAACGATATCCTGAGTGTCACGGCTCTTCCGGCAGCTTGGACTGGCGGGACTGTCGACGGGATTTGCAGTGCCCTGCTTGATGCATTGAGATCTATCCTTGACGTTGACTTCTTGGTCGTCAACGTTGCTGGGAGCGGCGATCAAGCCGAAGTGCTCAAGGAGCGTTCCAGGACGAACTTCGTCGACGCAGGTGCCGTAATCATCAGCGACTTGGTGAGGACGTTGGGGGCCAACATAGCTGTCTGGCCCCGCGAAACCAACGTCGAGCACGGTGAGGCCGACCTGCGGGTGCTGATCGAGAAGCTTGGCGTGAATGGAAAAGTGGGCGTTCTCGTCGCCGGATCGACGGTATCGTCCTTTCCCACCGAAGAGGACCGCATCCTCCTGCACGTCGCAGCTTGTCAGGCTGCCCTTGCGATCACGGAAGCAATCCGCTTTCGGCACGACACACGCGCCGTTGCGGAACGCGAACTTAATAGAATCGCGGACGCCATCCCGGTCATGGCCTGGTCGACACTTCCCGACGGCCGAGCCGATTTTTTCAACGAACACTTCCTGACTTTTCTCGGGATAACGAGCGAGCAAGCGGCGGGATGGGGATGGGCTGCATCGATCCACCCGGACGACTCTCGGGCGCTACAAAACGTATCGATGGAGCTGCTCGCCTCCGGGATGCCGGGTGAAACCGAAGCGCGGCTTCGACGATGGGACGGGCACTACAGGTGGTTTTTGTTCCGGGCCAACCCAGTCTACAGCGACGAAGGAGCGGTTGTTCGGTGGTACGGGACCAACACCGACATAGACGACCGAAAACGGTTTGAAGAAGAAATGCGCCGTAGTGCGGCGCTGATGGCCCAGGCCCAGCGCCTGACAGTGACAGGCAGCGTCTGGTGGAGGCCCGCAACCAACGACATATACTGGTCCGATGAGGCATACCGTGTGGCGGGGCAGGACGTGGGAATTACCCCCTCCGTGGAGATGATGCTGGATCGCTGCCATCCCGAGGACCTACCCAGAATCCAAAAACTGATCTCAAATGCGATGAACCGCGGAGAGAATGTCGATGTAGAGCATCGGCTTTTGATGACGGATGGTGCTGTAAAGTATGTCCATGTCGTCCTTCAAAACATCGGCAATAATCCCGCCGATCCGGAGTTCATCGGTGCGGTCGCAGATATCACCGAGAGAAAGCTCGCTGAGGAGCAACTGCGCCGGAGTGACGTCCTGCTACGCGAAGGGCAGCGAATTAGCCAAACAGGTACGTTTTCCTGGAAGGTGGAGACTGACGAAATAACCTTCTCGGAAGAACTGAATCGCATCTTCGGCTTCGAAAGTGGCCGCGTGGTCGATTTCGACGCAATTGGCCAGAGAGTCTATGAGGAGGATCTGCCGCTTCTTGCAATTAAAATGGCCGATGTTCGGCAGGGAGGCGACAATCCCGACTACGAGATACGACTGTTCGTCGATGGCCAAATCAAACATGTCCGGGTGGTTGGACGGATAATCAGGCACCTCGACGGCACGATGGAATGCATAGGGGCAGTCCAAGATGTCTCGGCCCAGCGGATAGCAGAACTGGGTCGCGACAAGCTGCGCTCCGAACTGAGCCAGTTGGCCAGGGTGACGAGCCTCAGCACAATGGCAGCATCCATAGCGCACGAAGTTAATCAGCCGTTGGCTGGCATCATCATGAACGCGAGCGCTTCACTGCGAATGTTGTGCGCAAATCCTCCGAATATTACTGGGGCCGTCGAGACGGCAAAAAGAACTATCCGAGACGGCAATCGAGCATCGGACGTCATACTGCGACTGAGGAACCTGTTCAAACGGGGTGTGGCGACCGTCGAGTGGTTGGATCTCAACGACGCCATTCGAGAGCTGATAGGGCTGGCCGCCAGCGACCTGCAAAGAGGAAGAATTCTATTAATTGAGGAACTTTCCGATCCGCCGCCCTTTGTCCTCGGAGACAGGGTGCAACTCCAGCAAGTAATAATGAACCTCCTTCGTAACTCGATCGATGCGATGACCGATACTGCCCAAACGCAGAAGAAGATATTCGTTCGCACGGTCGTGGGCCTTGGCGAGGTCAGAGTTGTGGTCGAGGACCATGGGGTCGGTCTCGAAGGAACGGACGTGGAGCGGCTGTTCGACGCATTCCACACGACGAAACCGCACGGCATGGGAATAGGGCTGTCGGTGAGCCGCTCGATCATCGAGGCACACAAAGGGAAAATATGGGCGGAGCCCAGACCTTCTGGTGGCGCCATATTCGGCTTCGCTTTGCCGTTCGACAAGGACTCGGTCGACAGACCATCGCCCCCGGAAATGAAGACATGATGAAGACGCAAAAGCCGCTCGTTTCAGTCGTGGATGATGACGAGTCGGTCCGAGAAGCCCTCCCCGACCTGATCCGCATATTTGGCTTCGACGTCCGTGCGTTTTCGTCAGCTGATGAGTTCCTTGCGTCCGAATGGTTGAAGAACACCGACTGCCTCGTTCTGGACGTCGCCATGCCTGGCATGTCCGGCCCGGAATTGCAGGAAGAACTTGCCCGGCGAGGCGAGAAGATTCCCATAGTCTTCATCACCGCGCATAAAGATGAGAGCGAGCGCATTCCGCTGCTTCAGAGCGGCGCTGTAGACTGCCTCTTCAAACCCTTCAGCGACGTTGCACTGCAAGACGCACTCGATCGAGCATTGCGCTAGCGCCGCAGGTTGCTCGGCGCCCGCCACCACACCCAACACCTTAGGATAATACTCGAATGGTTGTCGAGAACGTACGCTGTTCGAGCAAGCCGAGCTCGAAAGGACAGTCATGGAAGCGGGGCTCGTTCGAGTTCTCGACACTTTGCCGGGTATGGTGTTCAGCATCAACCCCGGTGGCGTCATCGACTTTGTCAATCGGGCCCTCGCGGATTACGTTGGCATTCAATTTCAAAGCGACAGGGACTGGAGTTGGCCGATCGCCATCGAGCGTCCCGATGGCGCGACATTCCACTCGAAACTCCTATCGATGTTGCAACAGAGCCAGCCGTTCCAGATGGAAATTTCCCTCAGCCTCCCAGATGGGGTTGGCCGTTCGCTTCTTCTGCGCTGCAACCCGATGGATGATGGCGCGGCCGAACGGCGATGGTACGGCATCGCTACTGAGTCTACCGTGGATAGCCGTCCCCGTGACAAAAACGACTTTCAACGTATCGTGGACAGCATTCCGGTGCCGGTGGCAGTAACAACACCGACTGGCGATGTCGAGGCTCTCAACAATCCGGCTCTCGAATACTTTGGCAGGACATTGGAGGAGCTGAAGGACTGGAAAGCGACGGAGGTTGTTCATCCGGAGGACCTCCAAGCGACCATTGAGGACCAACTAAACGCGCATCTCGCTGGGACGTTTTACAACGTCGAAAGCCGACATCTGCGGCACGATGGAATGTATCGCTGGCACAATGTTCTCGGTCTCCCCCTGAGAGATGTGGACGGCACGATTTTGAGATGGTTTCATCTCCTGGTCGACGTCGACGATCGCAAGCGCGCGGAACTGGAGCTAGCAGCGCGCGAGCGCGAAGCACGAGTGGTCCTCGAAAGCATTCCCGCTGGCATCGGCGTTATCGGCATCGGTGGAGAGGTAGAGGCGATAAACGGTCCGCTTCTGCACTACTACGGACGAACGCTCGAAGAGCTTCGGGATTGGGGTAGCACGGACGTCGTTCATCCCGATGATATGCCCAGGATGATCGATGCAGTCGATCGTGCCGTAACACTCGGACAACCGTACGATCTTGAGGTTCGGCTCCGAAGAGCAGACGGGGTCCATCACTGGTTCCAGGTCACGGGTTCGCCGCTGATCGACGACGAGGGAAAAATCGTCCGCTGGTACGCCTTGCACGTTGACATCGACGACCGCAAGCGCGCCGAGGAGGCACTTGCGGAGCGCGAGCGGGAGTCAAGGTTCATCGTTGATGGCATTGCCGGGATGATTGCCATTTTCTCGCCTGATGCGAAGCTAGTCGGCGGCAACCAACAGATAATAGACTACTTCCAGCGTCCAATTGATGAACTCGACAACTGGGCAACCAACGGGATCACTCATCCAGACGACCTACAGCTATGCATCGACAGCTTCATGGGTTCGATCGCGACTGGCGAGCCATACGATTATGAAACCCGATTCCTGCGCCATGACGGGGTTTGGAGATGGTTCCAACTCAGAGGTCTTCCGCTCCGCAATACCGACGGTGAGATTATCCGCTGGTATGGATTGTTGACCGATGTCGATGATCGCAAGCGAACGGAGGAGCAACTTAGGCGAAGCGAAGCATTCCTGGCTGATGCACAGCGATTAAGCAAGACTGGCGGCTTTTCGCTGCGACTGGAAACTGGCGAGATTGTCTGGTCCGCCGAGACCTATAGAATATTCGACGTCGATCCGAGCAGTCCCGTGACCATCCAGACTGTACTCTCGCGACTGGATCCTGAGAGCGTGCTCAAAGTTTGCAACGTGATCGAAACTGCTCGCGCAGGAAATGGCGACTTTGACTACGATATTCGGCTTGTTATGGCGGATCAGTCCGTCAAGCATGTTCGCGTGCTTGCACACAGTAAAAAAAACAAGGATGGCGAGCAAGAGCTAGCCGGAGCGGTTCAGGATGTCACGGAGCGCCGCGAGGCGGAGGAAGCACTAAACAAAGTCCGTTCTGAACTCTCATATGTGACACGTATAACCAGCCTTGGGCTACTGACCGCATCCATTGCCCACGAAGTCAACCAGCCTCTGGCTGGAATTGTGACTAACGCAAGCACATGCCTTCGTGTTCTCGACACCGAGCCGCCCAACCTCGAAGTGGCTAGGGATACAGCTCGCCGCATGATCCGCGACGCCAACCGTGCAGCCGATGTCATCGTACGGCTGCGGGCACTCTTCAGTCGTAAGCCGCCGTTGATCGAACCCATAGACATGAACGAGGTCGCCACAGAGGTGATTGCCCTCGCGTTCGGTGAGATCCAGCGAGCTCGCGTTTCGGTCGTATCAGAATTCGGCGCAGCACTCCCCTCCGTCGCAGGTGCGCGCGTACAGCTCCAACAGGTGATCATGAACCTGCTTCGCAACGCTATCGAGGCAACATCAGCCGTCGAAGGGCGCCCGGGCCGTATCGTCATCAGAACAGAGGCCAGAGACGCAGAGGTCCGATTGATCATCGAAGATACCGGGATCGGCTTCGGGATGGATGGTACAAAGCGGATCTTTGACGCCTTCTACACAACCAAGCCCGATGGAATGGGCATCGGGCTGTCCGTTAGCCGCTCGATTATTGAAAGTCACAGTGGTCGCCTTTGGGCGCAGAGCAATGCCTTGCATGGAGCAACAGTCGGTTTCTCCGTGCCAATCCACCCGCCCGGGCAAGCTGAAACCTTTCAGACGGATGGCTCGGTGGCACCAAGATAAAGCCCAGAAAGGGGGAGCGATGACGAAGCGGAAACAAATCTCCGTGGTCGATGACGACGAGTCCGTTCGAGAGGCGCTGCCAGACCTTCTCCGTTCGTTCGGATTTGATGTCCATACCTTCGATTCGGCCGAAGCCTTCCTGCATGCGGGTGCCTTCGCATTCAGCGATGGAATGATACTCGACATTGCCATGCCCGGCATGACCGGACCCGAGCTGTTCAAGGAGCTTACGAGACGGGGAAACCAGGTTCCGACGATATTCGTCACTGCGCTCAAGGATGAGATCCTGCGAACCCGCCTGATGAAGGACGGCGCAGTAGAGTGCCTGTTCAAACCTTTCGGCGATGAGGAACTTCAAGTGGCACTGGCCGCGATAGACTAAGTTGTTACGTTCGCCAAGTTTAGGAGTGATAGCCGCGAAAGATTCAACGGTAGGCCCCCTGCTTCGGAATGATGTAAGTTCAGGTATCGAGATGGGGCCGGATCGATCATGGAAGGGGATTTCGGCGAAGTCTTGAATGCAATTCCAAGCATCGTCTTCACCGTCCGCGCAGACGGACAAGTTGATTTCGTTAACGGGCATTGGGAAGAATACAGATACCAAAGTGTCGTCCATACCATCGTGCAATAGTGGCAACGCTTCAGAGAAGTGACGCTCCTCCTGGCTAAAACGAACAACATCCAGGAGGATACCATGTCGCAGATACAGGCACAGGTGACCCGTCGAACTCTTCTTGCTGCGGCCGCGACCGCAGGCGCGGTGGGGATGATTCCCCAAGCTTTTGCCGCCACCGAGGCTCCGGTGATCAAGCCGTTCAAGTTCAGGGCTACCGATGAACAGCTGATTGATCTCCATCGCCGGGTAGCAGCCACCCGTTGGCCGGACGAGGAAAACGTAGCAGACGACTCCCAAGGGGTGCGTCTCGAAACGATAAAGAAGCTCGCGAAGCACTGGAAACACCATGACTGGCGCAACGTCGAGGCCCGCCTCAACGCGTTTCCGCAGTTCACGACGGAGATCGACGGACTCGACATTCACTTCATCCATGTGAAGTCGAAGCATGAAAACGCGCTACCGATCATCATCACCCATGGGTGGCCAGGCTCCGTGATCGAGCAGCTGAAGATCATAAAGCCCCTGACCGATCCGACCGCCTATGGCGGCACCGAAGCAGACGCCTTCCACGTCGTTATTCCGTCCCTCCCCGGCTACGGCTTTTCCGGCAAGCCTCGGGAGACCGGATGGAACCCGCCGCGGATCGCGAAGGCCTGGGCCGTGCTCATGGAGCGTCTGGGATATACGAAGTACGTCGCCCAGGGCGGCGACTGGGGTAACGCGGTGACTGAACTCATGGCCGTCCAGCAGCCCCCTGGCCTCCTCGGCATACACACGAACATGGCCGCCACCGTTCCGGCCGAGATTTCGAAGTCCTTGGCCGCAGGAACGCCCCCGGAAGGCTTGTCTGCCGACGAAAGGCGGGCGTGGGATCAGCTCGACGATTTCAACAAGAATGGCCTCGGCTACGCTATCGAGATGAACAACAGGCCGCAGACACTCTACGGCATCGTGGACTCGCCGATCGGTCTTGCGGCGTGGATGCTCGACCACGACATCCGCAGCTACCGCATGATCGCCAGGTCGATTGACGGAGAAAAAGAGGGCCTGAGCCCTGACGACGTTCTCGACAACGTTTCCCTATACTGGCTGACAAACACGGCAATTTCTTCCGCGCGTCTTTATTGGGACAATGCCCTTCTTCCGAGCGGCGGCTTCTTCGACCCCCGCGGCGTCAAGATCCCCGTCGCTGTCAGTGCCTTTCCGGACGAAATCTACCAGGCGCCGCAGAGCTGGGCAAAGAAGGCATATCCGAAGCTCATCCACTATAACCGCCTGCCGAAGGGCGGCCACTTCGCAGCCTGGGAGCAGCCTGCGCTTTTCACCTCCGAACTCCGTGCCTCATTCAAGTCGCTTCGCGACCAGATTTGAATCTCAAAAGCGGCGCGGGGCGCTCCGCGCCGACCTCTCATCCTCGCAAACTGAACAAGGAGAACGACTATGCGTGAAAATCAGATCGTAGACTCTAGCTTCACCGCCATCATCAACGCGCCGATCGAGAAGATCGACATCCCGGCATGGTGCTTTTCGTTGCCCGAAAAGGAATACCAGGGATGCTCGCCCGCTCATATCGCTGCTGGCTTCACGACTGCGCCGGACGGCACCCGGATGTCCATCAACGTCGAGACGATCGGCGGCAGCCTCATGGTTCAACACTATCACGAGACACTTGGCGAGAAGACCCATCTGATCCTCGACTCGGACTCCGACGTTTTCAGCCCGACGGGCCGCGTTGTCATTCATGTGACCTGGGAGCTTAGCGTCAAGGCACTGGACAAGAACCGCTGCGAATTCACGAACCGGGTTCAGTCCTTCGCTACCGACGAGATGCTCGCTGGGCTGGACCGCCAGGGCATTCCGTTCGAAATCTTCAAGACCCAGCGCCAGCCGATATCCATCGCGCACAACAAGGGCGAGACCCCCCTTTTCGCAGCAAGCATCGAGCGTTTCGCACTTCGCCAGACCCCCGCGAAGGCAGCCTGAATCCTGGAGTTCCGTCATGACCCATCTGACCGTTCCCTTCGATGTCACCAACACAGGGCTGCTGGTGGTCGACCCTTACAACGACTTCATCTCCGAAGGCGGCAAGATCTGGTCCCGGATCCAGTCCGTCGCAGAAGCCAACAACTGCGTCGAGCATATGGCGCAGATCCTGCAGGCGGCGCGCGAGGTAAAGATGCCGGTCTTCTTCGCCATGCATCATCGCTATCGCGAGGGCGACTACGAGAACTGGAAATACATCGCGCCTATTCAACGTGCCGCCTGGCACCGAAAGAGCTTTTCATACGGCACCTGGGGCGGTGAGTTCAGGGCGGAATTCGTGCCTGCCGCTGGCGAGAGCGTCGCGCAGGAACATTGGTGCTCGAGCGGATTTGCAAACACCGACCTCGACAATCTGCTCAAGCGCCGCGGAATACAGCGCGTGATCGTGATAGGCCTTATCGCGCACACATGTATCGAGGCAACGGTCAGGTTTGCGGCTGAGCTAGGATATGATGTGACTGTCATAAACGACGCGGTAGCCGATTATTCGGATGAGATGATGCGCGCCGCCTTAGAGATCAATATGCCGAATTATGCGAACGCCATCATCTCTACAGAAGAGGTCCTACAGGCGATTGCCTCCGCGGGAGCCCTTGCGGTTGCTCCCGAATAAACGACTATTACCCCCGTTCGGCTAACGCCGAGCGTCTTCCCTAATGTAACCTGGAGGAGCATAAACTGGATCAGCTATCCAAAGTCCTCTATGCGGCAAAAATCCATGTCAGCGGTGGCCTCGAGCGCGGAGTGGCCCGAAGCCACCCTTGCGAAACAGCATCCACCATTCTCGGCAATGCCAAGGTAACTCTCCCAGGCGCGTCATAAATGCAAGAGCCAGCCGAAATGGTCTTACTGGTCGCTCTTGAACGGAAGCGAACCGAGATCGGCCATTTTCGGATTGCGTAAAAGAATCGCGATTGCGAATCTGTATCGTGCAATGATACATATTGGTTGACTTTCACCAGTATCACCATATGATACAAACATGAAGAGCCAGACGTGATCAGGTCATTTGAGGACGCCAAAACCGAAGCCGTTGCGCGCGGCAAGGCACCAAAAGGCTTTCCTTCAGATATCGTGAGGTCGGCCGTTCGTAAATTGACGATCCTGAACAGTGCTGCCGCTCTCGACGACTTGCGTTCCCCTCCGGGAAATCGACTTGAAGCGCTGAAGGGCGATAGAGAAGGCCAACACTCGATCCGGATCAATGATCAGTGGCGCATATGCTTCGTATGGACAGACGCCGGTATCGAAGACGTCGAAATAGTTGACTACGATTAAATGCCAATCGTGGCACAGGGAGCTTGAGATGACCCATATCCTTCCCCACGTCCATCCGGGCGAAATCCTCCGCGAGGAGTACCTACGTCCCCTTAACATGAGCGCTGGCGCACTGGCGAAAAAGCTCAATGTTCCTCGCACCCGCATCGAACGTATAGCGGCGGAGCAAACACCGATCACGACGGATACCGCGTTGCGCCTCGCCAAATATCTCCGCACAACGCCGGAGTTTTGGATGAACATGCAGATCAGCTTCAACCTCAAGACAGAGGAAATAGCACTTCGTCGCGAACTGGAGTTGATCCCGGAAATCGATAGAGCGGCATAGCCCGCCCCTGTCTCCACGTACGGCACATTCCAGTCGATACAATATGCGATCTTCTGTAACGGGCTTTGCGTCAATCCCTTGTGCGCTTAATCCCTCGCCGAGTGCTTGCTTCTGTCCGCAGTCGGAGCTTTGCCGCTGCTCTATGGTGTCTGCTGAGGAGACCGGTTGGCCAATTTTAGAAGCGCAGTCACCGCGTGCTGCTGATCGCATAGCGGCCTAACCCATCTGGCTGTGCCCGTCCGAAAGCCTGTCTCGTCGTCTCCTCCGATCAAGCCGCCAGGGCTGGCGCTCCCTTATGAGCAATGAAGTTGGTTCTATCCCCTGAGCATGCAATGCAACACCACCGCCAGCTTGCGGGCCAGCGCCACGCGCGCCTTTTTGGGGCCGGCACGTCTTGCGACCGCCAATGCCCAACCCTTCAGATCCGAACCTTTGACCGGTCGCGTCAGGATGACATTGGCCGCCTCGTAGAGCGCGGTTCGCACGCTGCCATCGCCGATCTTCGAGATGCGACCGCTATGATCGGTCTCGCCCGACTGATACTTCTTCGGCGTCAATCCGAAGTGCGGCCGCACGGGATGAGCGGAATCGCTCCGGCGCATCGACGCCCGCCACAAACGTCAGCGCCACCAGGACGCAAACGCCGGGTGTCGTCATCAACCGAAGTGCGTTGTCGTCCTCACGGGCGATAGCGCGCAGCTTGCGCTCAAAACCTGCAAATTCATGCACAAGCGCCTCGCGCACCTTCAAGAGTGCCGTCGCGATCGCCTCCAGGGTCGAATGGCCGGCAATCAGTTCGCGGATGCGCCCCGCGTAAGTGCGCCGCGTCCTCGCCCCGACCTTCAGGCCGAAGCCGCGCAGGATGCCCCGGAGCCCAAAAACGAGGGTGAATGACTGCGGTGATGCAGACCGACTATGCTGGGCAGACGGTGCCGGTGATCGATCCGGCGACCGGCGTCATTTTCGCGGCGCAGATCTTTGTCGCGGTGCTGGGCGCCTCCAACCTGACCTTCGCCTTTGCCAGCTTCAGTCAAAAGCTGCCCGATTGGATCGATGGCCAGGTGCGGGCGCTTGCCTTCTTCGGCGGGGTCACCAAGGCGATCGTTTGCGACAATCTGAAGGCGGGGGTCGCCAGGGCGCTGTGGTTCGAGCCGACGCTGAACGCGACCTTTGCCGCGATGGCCGAGCATTACGACACCACGATCCTGCCAACCCGCAGCCGAAAGCCGCGCGCTTCGCTTTTCGTTACCGAATTTGGCGCTCGAGAAGGAGCTCCACGCGGGCATTGCCGCGTGGCCGTTTTACTATGTCGAGGCCTCCCATAGGAAGACCGCCAACGCGTTTCCAGGACGGTCATCGCGACCTGATCCTGCGCGCTCTTTTGCCGCTCCAGTCGTAATCCATCTGGTCACCTTGAAGGTGAGATTGGCCGCCTCGGCGGTGGCTTCCAGCCGCCCTCGTGTGAGCGCCAGCCCCAGGCGAGGCCAGCCGAGGCGCTGACTTCTAACCGACTCCTCCCCGCACGAGACGGCTGAAAGAACATAGCGCCTAACGCCTGCTCGGGGCCATTGGCCCATCCGCCGTAATCCCGCCACTCGGTCACGATCAGGAGAAATCGCTGGCGTACGGCCGTCGAGCAGTCTCAGAGGGGTGGTCTTCCGCCGAACATGCAAGAGCGTGAAGGTTGCGCCGAAGTGCAATTCCGCAGCTTCGAAAATGAGGTCCGCAAGATCGACAATATATGCGCCTACCGCATCATCGTTACCGAGCAGTCGTCCGACAATACGGCGTCCTCGATTAAGGACCCGCAGACGCTTCTCAGCCAACAGGCCGGCGCGCTGAGCAACTCGTTCAGCGACCGCGCCTAACTCCTCAGTTTCCACATCGTTCCGAAGAATTCCGGTTCGGTCCACCACCTCGTGGGCGCGGGGCTGCTGCCGCGTGCGCCGGCTGGGTCTTCGTCATCGGGCAGCCAGCCCTGCCAGCCATTTCCCAGCGCATCCTGCGCCTACTGCCCGTCGAGGCGGCTGGCCAACTGCTGGAGCAGCTGACGCTCCGAAATGCCGCTCTCCGGCCGCAGGTACGCGGCTATGTCCCTCTGGCAATCCTGAATCAGCTTTCTCATCTTTTCTGAACTCATTTCGGTGACCACTCCCTTTGAACAGCAAACCCCGCGCTCTGGCGGGGCTTGTTCTGTCCGGGACAGCCCGTTCAGGACAGAACATAATACTCCGGGCTGTCGTACTTCAATGCACAACTTGCTGGAGTAAAGTTTGGTTCCGCACCTAATTCTTAAGGATTACCGACGCTTCGAAGATGCCGGTGTCGGCTGCCGGACTGGCCCCTCAGACTACGAGCTAAGCCAGGACGAATAGCGCAACGATGGCTAGGAGGATCATGATACCAGCGACGTTGAGCGAGTGCATACGGCCTGCCTCTGTCTTTCGCAAGTGAACCTCGCCGGCGACCGTATGTTCCGCATAGAGTCCTCCACAGGGTCCGAAAATCACGGAGGGCACGGCCAAATATGCGAGTGCCCGGGTGCCGGTCGACACGGCCACTGCTAACAGGTTTGGGGACCTGATTGCCGATTGGCTCGGCATTATGAAACGCCGAGGATGCGTTCGCGTGACGCGGGAACATTCTCGCGGCAATCTGCCGGTAAACTTGGCGCCCCACGCCGACGAGTTCTTGTCGTGGATCAGCCGGCATCCTCCGTTCTGCGCGGTCTCGTTGTGCTTTGGCATCGTCTTCCCCAGGTCGTCTTTGCACGCGGTCGATCGCAATCTGAACGGCGACAGACCATCCTTGCAACGACTGCAATCAATGATTAAATTGCAATCAATGATGAACGGAGGCTCCTATGGCCAGCATAACGATCCGCAATCTCGACGATAGCCTCAAGCAGCGGCTCAGGCTGCGCGCCGCCGCGCACGGGCGCTCGATGGAAGACGAGGCCCGCGACATCCTGCGCGTGGCGCTGTCGACCACTGGACGGCAACCGGGCAATCTCGCCGCCGCCATTCGCGCCCGCATCGCGCCGACCGGCGGCGTCGCGCTTGAAACACCCCCACGCGAGGCGATCCGCGAAGCGCCGGACTTCTCCGCATGATCATCCTCGACACCAACGTGCTGTCGGAATTGCTGACGCCGGCGCCGTACGCTGCTGTCGAGGCGTGGCTCGCCGAGCAGCCGCCGACGTCGGTGTTCACCACGACCGTCACCAAAGCCGAGATCCTTTACGGATTGCGGCTTCTACCGGATGGGCGCCGCCGGCGCCACCTCGAGGGGGCCATCGTACCGATCTTTCGCGAAGATCTTGCCGGACGCATTTTGCCCTTCGACAGCGAGGCTGCAGACGTCTATGCCACGCTGGCTGTGGAGCGGCGCAAGGCCGGTCGCCCTATCAGCCAATTCGACGCACAGATTGCCGCGATCGCCCGTTCCCGCGGCGCGGCGTTGGCAACGCGCAATGTCGCGGACTTCGAAGGCACCGGCATTGCCATCATCAATCCTTGGAGCCATCAGCTCCCGTGATTTCGGGACGCCGATCAAAGGGAGCACCGTTGCCGGTGGGCTCAGTCGGGAGAAGCCGGACTCAACAGTTCGGCGTCATGACACGAAGTGGTGAAACTGTCCGACTTTTAAGAACGTACACGGAACGTGTAGCTCGCGTTAAATGTCCTATTTGGATTTTGGGAACACTCTCCGCGTCTCTTCGAGATTGCCCTCGGCGTCACCGTTTGGACGAACTTCCAATCAGAACACGGAATTCAAGACCGCCCTGAAACTCCGGCCATCCAGGTCGTCCGGATTGCTAGTTCACGAATTTTGATCGGCAGCACGCACCTGCAGATTGTCGCCGAGCCAACAAGTACTAGCAATATGGCATTCACATGTTGCTGCTCGTCTAACGTCCAGCAGCGCGATTCCGCTTTGGCGCAACCGATCGGCCGCAAATTGAATGAATGCAAACAGAGGAAATCGCCATGTTCGATAGCCGCGAGAAAATCGCACTTTTCATAAACGGCGCCAATCTCTTTGCTGCATCCAAGGGTCTGGGCTCGATATCGATTACAGCAAACTGCTAGAGGCTTTTCGCAAACGCGGTTATGTGTTGCGTGCCTATTATTACATGCTTTCGTGCTGTTTTGGGGATTGGTGATCAGGGGTCGGGCTGAGGAGCATGGGGTGGTCTAGCGGTCGCCTTGACGAGAAATCCGGCGTCGGCGAGCACACTCGCGAAGCCCAACAGCAACATCGCTTCGGCGTCGGTATCGTAACCGCTTCCATATCCCCGCCTTGCCCGGCCCTGCGCAGCTGAATCGTATGAAACGCCGAAACCCTTATCCGCCGGTTCCTCGTTCTTCTGGGTTAGGCGCGCTCTAGGACTTCGGTCTGAGCCTCATAGGCGCAAAGGTCCTAGGCAGGTAGCAGACGGAAACCATCGACGCAAATTGGAGTTGTCACCCCCCCCGAGCGGCCCCCTCGTCAGCCGCTCGTGTGAGTGAGTTCCTCAGCGCTGCCTTGCGTCGTCCCTTCTAGGCAGCGCTGCGGCTCCCTCGCCCGATTGCAATCCCTTGCGAATGTGATGTACAGAAGGAGTTGGTTGATGCGCGACAGAGATGATTTTGGGCTGCCGGAGCAGAGAGCATCCACCGGCCTGCCCCTGAGCATCATGCTTCTATCGATGTTGAGGATTGGCCTTTACCTGGTCGTCGGCGGCGCGCTCGTGCAGAACGAGAGCCGAAGTGTCGCGGTTTACATCCCTACTGTGCCGATCGCGCGGTAAGACCGCGAGAGAACCATTTTTCAAAGAGAAAGCGATATTCTCAGGTGCTTCAAACCGCGTTAGTATTGGAGTACTCAGCCGGGTGAGCCCCTGAACATGATATCGCCGAGCAAGCAAGCGCGATTCTTAGGAGCTTGCGGGCGCTTTGCGTCGGTCACCTCACCTACTGGGACGCTGTTGCTTTGCACGAGGCTGACGTCAGACGTCATTGCATGTTCCGTCAGAGGACGGCGGGGCCATAGGTGACAACCGTTGCCAGGTCCGGAATAAATCGGATCTCACAACAACAGAGCTGCAATGGGAAGCCCGCTGCAGCTCTGATCGCGACGCTTTCCATCATCCGCTCGGGCTCTCGCCCTGTTCCATTCAAGGGAACCGCTTCGAACGTCGCCTGCATATATTGTACTCTCACTCGAAGTGGAATCAAGGAACGCGCCTGATTCATCCGCGCCGGAGTTCAACTCTTCTTCCGCTCACAGATGAATCGCGCCCACGCCTTACAATCGTCGGCTCGTCGGGCCCGTCTACGCGTTGCAGCTACAATAGCCAATATCTGTATTCCTGTTGATACATTGTGTGATCTTCTGAGCACGGAACGCGAACACTCTAGCTGGTGCGTTACGCCGGGTACTCGCAACGCGTTGCTGTGGGCCCACTCCTGTGGATCACCCGTGCGACAACGACCTGGTGCTGGAGCCCTTCCGCTCGAGATTCCATTCCCGTCGACGTGCACGTCTAATAGGTTACAGTCACGACAACGGTGTCGCTGTAGGTGCCCGGAGTAGGAGTCGTTTGCGGAGGAACCCGACCATAGACGGTGTAGCCTTTGGCAGCGCCGGTTCCTGTGCCAGCGACGGTACTTCCGGGCGTTGCGCCGTCGCCCCAAGGCTGGCTGCGCCCCGCATCTTTATAAAGCCCGTACACTACGGCTGCGCCACCAAGGGTCATCCGCCGGTTGGTTGGCGACGTGCCGCTCATGCCGTTGCTCAGACCGACCGTATAGGCGGTAGCAGGCGTGCACGTGACGGTAGCTCGCCCCGTGGCGTCAATATTGGAGGACAACACACCGGCTGGCCAAAATCGATGTTCTGTGTGGCAACCAGGCAGTTGGCGGCGACGGTCGCAGCAACATCGAAGCTCGGTCGAGCGATTGATCCCGCTGCCGTCGTGCATGAGCTGGTTGTCGTGTAGCGATAGCGGATTTCCACATCCGCTCCGGAAAACGTCGAGAGGTAACCTCCAGGCGCTGCGGTGGATTGGCCGCCCATCGCCGCGCCGTAAATTGTTGCGGTCCCGGACCGGGTTCCAAGAGCCCCCAGAGTCAGCGCTTCGACGCTGCTACTCGAACCGTGCTACCATCAACTGCGGGCTCGGCGACCTGGTCAATTCGCGCGCTTTCATCGCTGCAGATCGAATCCTAAATATAAAGTCGTCTCAAAGAGTGAATTGATCCTCAGGCCACGCAGCGAACTCCTCAAGCCGCTCCAATGCCCTTTCCGCGTCCTTGCGAGTCTTTGCCCGAGCCGTATTGCACTTCGAGGAGGGTTCGCAAGTTTGACTCCTGCTTTGCAGGCAATGCTTTCGGTTTCCTCGGGTGCGTCGCACGCTATCGGCCTGATCGCCGCAACATCTCGTCAGGGTATCGCGCCCCTTCGATCCTGATGGCGGCTGCTCCTACTTCGATTTGCTCGAGGTCGTCGTCCGAGAGCGTCACCGATAGAGCGCCGAGATTTTCTTCAAGCCGTTCGAGCTTGCGCGTGCCGAACAGCGGTACGATCCACGGCTTCTGTGCCATGAGCCAGGCGAGCGCCACCTGGGCAGGTGTCGCGCCATGGCGCTCGCCGACGGAACGGATCAGATCGACAAGCGCCTGATTGGCCTCACGCGCCTCTGGCGCGAAACGCGGGATCTGGCTGCGGAAGTCGTTCGCGGCAAACGCCGTGCTCGCGTCGATCTTGCCGGTGA
>Ga0228710_1000814_pt1 | contig 43363 bp, 22 predicted proteins | sample MedpolnodulmetaG_FD_177995 | JGI IMG/M metagenome (GOLD analysis project Ga0228710, IMG submission 177995) | Root nodule microbial communities from Medicago polymorpha collected in Santa Monica, California, United States - pink nodules | ecosystem: Host-associated > Plants > Roots > Nodule... | reverse complement strand
GAGGGGATACCAAAAAAAAAAAAAAAAAAAGGTTAAAGGGTGGAAAAACCTTCCATCACATCTTTCGAAAGCTCCTTATGTTGCTCTACATGACACAATTCTTTTTTTGGTGATTGTTCTCTACCGTTGATGGTGGCGATTTTTGTTGAGAACCGGAGGAGGGAACAAAGGATTGTTGTTTTCTCAAGTGAACATCTGGGAAGAAAGAAAAAAAAAAATTACTAGAAAGAAGTTAAAAAATGAAAAGAGTAAAAGGTTTGGTTTTATTCCTTTCTTCCTGCCGTAACAAGGCATGAGCCCGGACTCCTATTTTCTTTAAAATAGGATCTCAAATAACACAAGGGAAAACATAGGTGCCAATAACTAAAATTGAGGAATTGAAAGGATACATGGCATGTGATCCACAATTGGAGTTGATGAGAGGAAATGCTAACAGAGAATATTTTCCATATGTTATAAGAGGCAAATCAATTTTTTGTTTTTGTTGAAAAGGCCACCAAAACGATATATGAAAATAAACTGATAATCAAAGCACATATTGTACTAAGATTAACAAAATCAAAATGTTAATTATAAAATATGTTCCCCAACAACAGGACATTAGAACAAATAACAACTCAATTATCGGATAAAGTCACTTCTAAACATCGTAGTGGGCTGGTAGGAGAAAGACTTGTTTGGACACAAGCATTTAGACACATCATTTAGGCACCCACACAAAAGTATATTTTCTCTTTCTATATTTTCTCAATTATGTACGTGTGCTCAAACCCTTGTGCCCAATTAAGTATTTTCAGGGCTGGTAGATGTGTGTCAAAAGTGACTGACGGTTTTAAATTGATATTTGATATACTCTCCCCGTCCCATTTTAACTGAGTCATTGACTCATTTCACACTTATTAAGAAAAAGTGTATAAGTGAAAGAGAGGAAAAAATGGTTTTGAGTGCCCTTATCAACTATTGGTGCATTCTTCTTTATCATAAATGCAAAGTAAAATATATTGAATTGAGAGTGGTGAAAGTAATATTAATTAGTGTTATAATTGGAAAAAAGTAATTAATATTGTATTCAAAAGTGAAATGAGTCAATTTTTTTGGGACAATATTTTTTTACAAATGACTCAGTTATTATGGGACGAAGGGAGTATGTCTTATTATATAGAGCAAGATTAATTAGTGTACAGAGTTACCATTTATTGAACCAAAAAAAAAATTAGTACATTTCAACTGCAAATCATTTCAACAAGTAATTTTCAATTAGTAAACACTAAAGAAAATACTAAGCTTACATCACATATACACATAAGTTTACATGCATTTAGATCATTTAGCATCGGACAAAAACTCTCACTTGATGTTAAAAGAGCCAAACATCAATGTTGTGGTCAATGCTAATTTGGTCAATACTAAGCACATAGTACATCTTTTTTTTCTTACCTTATAAGTTGTTTATCAACTTACAGGAAACATGTCCTTACAAACAACAGATTGTGTGGGTTCTGGAACAAATCCTACTCAGGAGTTGGAACCAAATTGCTTTGCTAACCCCACTAAATAATGGACTGCAGCATTTTTACATCTAATAAAAACTACCTTACAATTACTCAACTTAGATAATATTTCAGAACATTATCAATAGTAGCTATGTGAAAACACATAAATTGATTTTGAAAAGCCAAAATATATATAAAATAAATATGGACACAGCAATTTTTGCTAACCCCACTAAATCTGACCATATATGAACATTACTTTACAAACTTGAAAAACAAAATTGTATGTCCTATAACAATCTAGAACCATAAAATTGCAGTCTAGGGGACCATATTAAAAAATAAAGGTCTGCAAAGCTCCAAAACAGTCCATATCCATTACCATGTCCATATATAATAAAAAAGAGGTACAGCCTGCACTGCATATTATTTAATAATTCCAACTAGATAATAACAATTCAGTTTTACAAAGCCTTGTTCACCAAGAAAATTTGCATAATAAAAAGACAAACATTTTAATCTCACCTCACTTTCATGCCACATAAGTTGTCATCCCAACCCAACCAGCAAAGCCATGACATCACTCACAAAGATTCCTCTTATTATGATACTATTTCATCTATTCCTGTTCCTATATTAAAAAACAGATATATCAAACAACATTTCAGGAAAACATTAACTCAAACTGAGTAAGTGCATGTCCTGTGCTTCAAGATGAAGAAAGCAGAAGTAGTGTTTATCCCTTTTCCTGCTGTAGGTCATCTAGTTTCTGTCGTAGAGTTCGCAAAGCTTCTAATCAACCGTGATAACCGTCTCCGAATAACCATCTTAGTCATCAAAATCCCACACACTTCAGAATCCGATGTCTACACTAAATCCATTCCCATATCTGATTCTCTTAATGTCATCAACCTTCCAGAAGTTTCTCTTCCCCAAACCTCCGATCCAGGTTCCGCTATGAACGCTCTCCTTGATGCTCACAAACCAAACATCAAACAAGCCGTCTCTAACCTCAATGTCACTGCCTTCGTTGTTGACATGTTCTGCACCAACATGATTGATGTTGCCAAGGAATTTTCCGTCCCTGCGTTTGTGTTCTTCACTTCAAGTGTTGCTTTCCTTGGTTTGAATCTTCATATTCACACTTTGTTTGAAAGAGACAACATTGATTCCACTCAGTTGGAGCAACTGACTGAATTGTCCCTCCCAAGTTTCGCTAACCCCGTTCCTACAAAATCGTTGCCCAGTGCAGTGCTACGCAAGGAATCTGAGTCGTTTTTCATGAGCTATGCAAAAGGCCTCAAGAAGGCTGATGGTGTTATAGTAAATTCATTTGAAGAGCTAGAATCCCATGCAGTTCATTCATTTTTATCTGATACAATTCTAGCTGGTTTACCGATATATCCGGTGGGACCCGTATTAAACCCGGAGCCCAAAACCAAGGATCTCGTTGATTACGATGATATCATCAAGTGGCTTGATGATCAACCTCCTTCCTCAGTAGTTTTCCTCTGCTTCGGGAGTAGAGGTTCTTTCGATGAGGATCAGGTTAAGGAGATTGCACATGCTATTGAGAATAGTGGGGCTCGCTTTGTTTGGTCTCTACGTAAACCCCCACCAAAGGGCGCCATGATTGCGCCATCTGATTACCCTCTTTCTGATTTAGGTTCCGTTTTACCCGAAGGATTCTTAGATCGGACTGTAGAGATCGGAAGGGTGATTGGTTGGGCTCCACAGGCCCAAATACTAGCCCACCCGGCCACGGGAGGATTTGTTTCACATTGTGGCTGGAATTCGACACTGGAGAGCATATATTTTGGTGTTCCACTTGCCACTTGGCCGATCTTTGCTGAACAACAGACAAATGCTTTTGAATTGGTGTGTGAGTTAAAGATGGCCGTGGAGATTTCATTGGATTACAGAGTGGAGTTTCTTGGCGAGCCTAACTATCTTGTAACTGCGGATAAGATTGAGAGAGGAATAAGGAGTGTGTTGGATAAGGATGGAGAAGTAAGGAAGAAAGTGAAAGAGATGAGTGAAAAGAGTAAGAAGACTTTGTTAGAAGGAGGATCTTCTTACACTTATTTAGGTCGTTTGATTGATTATATTATTGATGAGGTATGAGATTAGCAACATAAATCAATCCATCAAGTTTTTTATCTTTCTTGTAGTACATCTTTTTAGTAGGATTGAGAACATTTTGTACTCAACTTCTGCTGGTCTTTAATTAAATTTTTTGGATCATTAGTATTGATAAAATTGACTCTTCTTCTATTTACTGTTACATATTTCTCAAATTGAGTTTACATGCAAAAATTAAAATAAGTTGAGTATGCACAAGTTTTCATTCAGTGAGTAGAAGTTAGTACAATATAGAAGGATCAATTACACCATACACAAAAATAACAGATCATAGTATTAGTACGAAGATAACAACGAACTTCAGTTTGGTGGACAAGTTTAGTACTATTTTGTGTCTGTATTATTTTGGTGCTTGCTGATTATATCTATTCTGAAATGGATTCCGAATTAATAATACTTAATAATGCTATATCTATAAATAAAAACACATAATTGACACACACATTCACAAGTATAATAAACAAATACAATCAACCACTATTTTGGAAGCAAGTGATCCTTATACTAGAAAGTCAGAAACTATTCATCAACTATTTCGAGATTTCATCTACAGAGCCTACTTCACACATAGTGTTATTCTCCAAATATAATTCAGAAATCAGAAATTTAGTCATAGAGTGAACTCCAAAAATATTAGGTCTTTAGCTACAAATCTGCAACTAACAGTTAACTAATCAAAGAAAATACATAGATTAGAGTGAAACTGCTGCTTTAAACGCTATTTGATGCCTTATTTTTCATTTTGAGGCAATTCTAATCAAGATTTTGGAAATGGAAATCCAAAAATTTCATATGGAAAATATATATTTGAACTCATGTTTTGCAGTCATCACCTTAAAAATGTTGCGTATACATCAGATTGTATAATATCTAGCATGGTTTCAAATTGCGGTTCACATCAACAATTGCGGCCGCAATATTGCTGTTGCAATAGCTTCTGCAACGACATTGCACCACATTAGCAGGGTGATCTTCAATCACGTGTTATGACCGAATCAGGCACCACATCAGACCATTTTAGCTACCGCCGCAGCCAAATTGACTCACAAACGACTCGCCTCGGCCATGTTCATTCAAATAAAAAATCCAAAATCTACTTCAGATCTAAAGAAAAATATGACCTTTAAGCCTCGCAATAGTACATGTCAAGCCCCTCCCTACTAACACTGTAAATGAAAGGTATATGTAAAAAATTATACTAAAATGGATATTTTTATAGTTTGTGTAAATGTAAACTTATTTCACGCCGGAATGCGCGTCATACCGACTGCAATATCCACAACCGCAACGACTGCAACCATGGTATCTAGTACAACGGTGCTATGGAGAAGGAATGAAAACCCCAACTCCAGTCTCTCAAGTGTGCCATTCAAAGATGACATTACATAAGAATTCAGTAAAATATTAATGTGAATTTTGCCGAGTAATCTTCATCAAGAAGCTGCATTACGTCAAGCACAATTTCTACAACATGAGCTGCATCTGCTGCCAATGTGAGATTGATATTGGTGCAATTTAAAACCATCATTTGAATCCCCTTTTCTGAACTTTAATTGTGTATAGTTTAAGGCCTTACAATTAGAGGATTCAAATAATGGAACATTATCACAAGTAGGAACAACTGAAGTAAACAAGTGCACAATTCATAAGTTCGATAAAGTAAAAAGGTGAATAACCAAGCCTTCTAGTCACTGAAAATTGTGATTAATCATTGTTTTATTGATGTTGTTGAAACTTAAGCCAATATCCTCTCACCATTTTCGGCAGGTGGATACTAGGATAATTTAGTTCATATTTGATTCACAATAAAATCTATTAAACGACCTAAATGACTGTAAGAAGATCCACCCTCTAACAAAGTTTTCCTACTCTTTTCACTCATCTCTTTCACTTTCTTTCTGACCTCTCCATCCTTTTCCAACACATTCCTTATTCCTCTCTCAATCTTGTCAGCAGTTACAAGATAGTTAGGCTCACCATTGTACTCCACTCTATAATCTAACACAATCTCCACAGCCATCTTCAGCTCACACACCAATTGAAAAGCATTAGTCTGTTGTTCGGCGAAGAGCGGCCATGTGGCTATGGGCACACCAAAATATATGCTCTCGAGTATTGAATTCCAGCCACAATGGGAAACAAATCCTCCCGTGGCTGGGTGGGCCAATATTTGAGTCTGTGGAGCCCATCCAATGACCCTTCCGTTCCCTGCTGTCCGATCTAAAAATCCTTCGGGTAAAACCAAGCCCAATTCAGTAAGAGAGTAATCAGAGGGTGCAACCATGGCGACGCCCTTTGGTTTGGGTTTACGAAGAGACCATATGAAATGGACGCCACTATCCTCAATAGCACGTGCGATCTCCTTAATCTGATCCTCATCGAAAGTACCCCTAGTCCCAAAGCAGAGGAAAACTACGGAGGAAAGAGGTTGATCATCAAGCCACTTGATGATATCATCTGAACCAACGGTTCCCTTGGTGTTTGGCTCAGGGTTTATAATGGGTCCTGCCGGATAAATAACCGGTAAACCAGCTAGATCAGGGTGAGAGAAAAAGGATTGAACCGCATGGGATTCTAGCTCTTCAAATGAATTTACTATGATGCCATTAGCTTTCTTGAGGCCACCAGCATAGTTCATAAAAAAGGATTCCCATTCCTTGTTTAGCATGGAACTGGGCAGCGAGTATATAGGAACCGAGTTGGCGAAAGTTGGTATGGCCAATTCAGTCTGCTGCTGCAACTGAGTCGAATCTACGTTGTCTCTTTCACGGATAGTGTGAATATGAAGATTTGAACCAAGGGAAGCAACACCGGAAGTGAAGAAGACAAGCGTAGGGACTGAAAATTCTTTGCCAATATCAATCATGTTTGTAAAGAACATGTCAACAACAAAGGATGTGAGGGTTCCATGTTGTTCTCTAGTAGTGAGATTAGAGACAGCTTGTTTGACGTTTGGTTTCTGAGCTTCGAGGAAAGCCATCATTCTGGAATTTGGTTCGATGTTTGGGGGAAGAGAAACTTCTGGAAGGTTGATGATGTCGAGAGAATCGGAGGTGGGAAGGGATTTAGTGTTAACATCTGATTGTGTTGTGTATGGGAGTTTCATGACTAAGACAGTTATTCGGAGGCGGTTATCACAGTTGGTTAGAAGCTTCGCAAACTCAAGGGTGGAATCTAGATGGCTCGGACCGGGAAAAGGGATAAACACAACTTCTGCTTTCTTCATCTTGGAGCACAGGATATACCCTTATTCTGTAAGTTACTGTTTTTTGAATTGTTCTTTGATATACTTGTTTATTTATATAGGAAACAGGAGTAGAGGAAACTCTCATTTTCATTAGGATTAGTCAGTGTAGAAATTCTAGAGGCGTGTGTTAAGACATCATTACTTTTCTTTTTTGATATGAATTGTGCTGTCACCGTTACTAATACTATAATATATGGTTTACATTACATTTTATAACTTTCATTTTTACTTTATAATTATTATCGATGCTACGTATTAGTGTCACACCTTCTAATTATAGACTAATAGAATGAATACAACTGAAATCACTAATTTAAATACATGTTTAGATTGACGGTGAGTTTTGTATAATCACACGTACTATTTAAACAAAAACCATTTTGCATTGTGAGGTCAAATTCATTGAAGTTTCAAACAAGACTAAGTACGGAATCTTAGAGTTGGAAGTAATGTCATGGCTTTGCTGGCTGGTATGAAATGTCAATTTACGTGGAATGAAAGTCACGTGAGATTCACATGTTTGTCTTTATATTATGGGGACAATGGATGCATGGGTGGCGGCTATTGGCTATTTTAATTCAATATTACTATTGTGCATGTATTGGCTGTGGAAAATTATTCAAAAAATCATAATATGTGGTTTGTGGACATGTGTTTGACTAAGGACAATGCAATGCAGTGCAGTGCAGGCTACCTCACTTTTATTCCACATAATTGCCTTCCTATACTAGTCAGCAAAGCCATGGCATCACTCCTAGGCTGAATTTACAAAATCATCACACGGCAATTATATTTTATTGCAACTTTAAAGTGCATTACTTGCTAAAGTTAAGGTGGCACGGTGAAATTCCATCAAACTCGTCGTTAATCTAAATATGCACTTAAACTATTCAAGTTTGCTCTCTTTTTCAAAAGTGATTTTAGTTGTACCCATTTTATTCATTCTTAATTAAAAGGTTATAATACATACAAAGACACGACGCAATAATAATTGAAAAAACAAAGTAATGCAATGTAAACCATGTATGTTTCTAATAGTTTACTGTTTGACAAGGACATACATCAAACACCAATAACCATACTAATAATTGTCTACATTATTTCTATGTCTATGTAACAAAAAGAAACATCAAAGAACAATAGAAAACGCAGTCACTCAAGCTGAGTAAGTGCATATCCAGTATGAAGAAAGCAGAAGTGGTGATTATCCCTTCACCTGGTGTTGGCCATCTAGTTTCCACACTTGAGTTCGCGAAGCTTCTAATCAACCGTGATAACCGTCTCCGAATAACTGTCTTGGTCATGAAATTTCCACACACAACAGAAACAGATATCTACACTAAATCCCTTCCCATCAACGATTCTCTTAACGTCGTCGATCTTCCAGAATGTTCTCTTCCCCCAAACTCCAATATAACTTCAGGCATGGTGGATCTCCTCAAAGCTCAGAAACCAAACGTCAAAAAAGCCGTCTCCAACCTCACTAAAGCACCAGAAAATGGAGTCCTAGCTGCATTCATTGTTGACATGTTCTGCACCACCATGATTGATGTTGCAAAAGCATTTTCTGTCCCTACGCTCGTCTTCTTCACTTCCGGTGTTGCTTTCCTTGGTTTGAATCTTCATATTCATAATCTGTTTGAGCGAGACAACATTGATTCCACTCAGTTGCTGCAGCAGACTGAGTTGGCCATCCCAAGTTTCGCCAACTCAGTTCCTTCAAACACTTTGCCCAGTTCAGTGCTACGCAAGGAATGGGAGTCCTTCTTCAAGAGCTATGCAAAGGGCCTCAAGAATGCTGATGCCATTATTGTCAATTCATTTGAAGAGCTAGAATCCTATGCCGTTCACTCCTTTGTCTCTCATCCTGATCTAGCAGGTTTACCCATATATCCAGTCGGACCAATATTAAACCCCGAGCCCAAAACCAAGAGCATCGTTGATTCTGACGATATTGTCAAGTGGCTTGATGATCAACCTCCTTCCTCGGTAGTTTTCCTCTGCTTCGGGAGCAGGGGTTTTTTCGATGAGGATCAGGTTAAGGAGATTGCACTTGCTGTAGAGAATACTGGGGTCCGATTTGTGTGGTCTCTACGTAAACCACCACCTAAGGACACCATGAATGCGCCATCTAATTACACTCTTTCTGATTTGAGTTCGGTTTTACCAGAAGGATTCTTAGATAGGACAGCAGAGATTGGAAGGGTTATTGGGTGGGCCCCACAGACGCAGATACTAGCTCACTCAGCCACGGGAGGATTTGTTTCTCATTGTGGCTGGAATTCCACACTGGAGAGCATATATTTTGGTGTGCCTGTTGCCACGTGGCCACTCTTTGCTGATCAACAAACAAATGCTTTTGAATTGGTGTGTGAGCTGAGGATGGCGGTGGAGATCGCATTAGATTATAGGTTAGAATTTAATGGCGAGTCTAACTATCTTTTAACTGCCGACAAGATTGAGAGAGGAATAAGGAGTGTGTTGGATAAGGATGGAGAGGTAAGGAAGAAAGTGAAAGAGATGAGTGAAACAAGTAAGAAGACTCTGTTGGAGGGGGGATCTTCCTACACTTATTTAGGTCGTTTGATCGATTATATTATGAATCAGGTATCAAATTAAATTATGCTAGTAGCACCTACTCTCAAAAAGGTTAGAGGTTATGGTTTAATTATCAACATAAGTCAATCTAACAAGTTGTTGTTCTTTCTTTTCTTTGATTCTAGATTTAGTATATTTCAAAGCTTTCAACCCATGACTAATCACTGTTGCAATGCGTAACTGCTGATGATCAAATTTGTTTTTGACAATCAAAAATCAAACTTAGAAATCGTTATGTTTTGTATATGCAGGAGGCAAGTTTGTAGTTCTGTTTGAGATTGCTCTTTGGTTTCTGGTTTGGGAATTTTTTCGGTTTTGTATTACAGTGGTTTAATCGTGTACTACATCTTTTTAGTAGGATTGATAACATTTTCTACTCAACTTGTGCTGGTCTTAATGAAGTTTATTGGATCATTAAGAAAAGCAGTGTTGATAAAATTGACTCTTCTTCTATGTTACTGTTACATTTTTATTCTTAACCAAATGGAGTTTAATACAAAAATTAAAATAAGTTGAGTGTGCACAAGCTTCATTCATTGATTAGAAGTTAATACAATATAGAAGGATCATGTACACCGTTCACAAAAATAACAGATCATAGTACAATAAAAGCTGAAATAGAAAAATAAGCTACAATTTTGTGTCTATCTTAGATGCATCTATTTGTGCTACTTTTTTTATCTTCATTTGGTGAAGAAGTTTCGTACTGGTTTGTGCCACTTCCATATCCAAGGTGAAGGTGTGCTACTTCAGTTGTAACATATATAGATATATTTATGATGTAAATGTACCATTGAGCAGAAAAAATATTACTATGCAAGATTTCATCTGTTGATGCTAAACTATGTCATCCAATCACTAAAGAAGTTATCATGTAAGTCTAAATGGTTTGCAAACAGATAAAAGGAATGCATCAAACATGAAGTCAAAGTCTATTTGTCTATCAAAATATAATTTTACTTTAAATGTACATTACCAACTTTAAACCAAACATGCAAACATAATAGAATATAAAAAGTTAAACAGCTGTTTATTGGAGACATTGTCGGGCACCAAATATGTGCACCTCTGACCTTTTTGTATGTCGGTACTTGAACAATTTAATTTGATACCTGGTTCATGATATAATCAATTAAACGACCTAAATAAGTGGAAGATGATCCTCCCTCTAACAAAGTCTTCTTGCTCTTTTCACTCATCTCTTTCACTTTTTTCCTAAACTCTCCATCCTTATCCAACACACTCCTTATTCCTTTCTCAATCTTGTCCGAAGTTAAAAGATAGTTAGGCCCACTACTATACTCCAACCTATAATCTAACGCAATCTCCACAGCAATCTTCAGCTCACACACCAATTCAAAAGCAGTAACCTGTTGTTCAGCAAAGAGTGGCCATGTTGCAATGGGCACACCAAAGTATATGCTCTCTAGTGTGGAGTTCCAACCACAATGTGAAACAAAGCCTCCTGTGGCTGGATGGGCTAGTATTTGGGTTTGTGGAGCCCAACCAATCACCTTTCCAATCTCTGCCGTACGATCTAAGAATCCTTCAGGTAAAATCGAACACAAACTAGAAAGAGTGTAATCAGAGGGTGCAGCCCTGGCGCCCTTCGGTGCAGGTTTACGGATAGACCAAATGAAGTGGGCCTTACTATTCTCAATAGCACATGCGATCTCCTTCACCTGATCCTCATCAAAACAACCTTTGCTTCCGAAGCAAAGAAAAACTACCGAGGAAAGAGGTTGATCATCAAGCCACTTGATGATATCAGAACCAACAATGTCTTTGGTTTTGGGCTCAGGACTTAGTATAGGTCCTACCGGATATATAATTGGTAAACATGTTAATTCAGGATGAGAGAAAAAGGAGTGAACCGCATGTGATTCTAGATCTTCAAATGAATTTACTATGATTCCATCGGCATTCTTGAGGCCTCTTGCATAGCTCTTGAAAACCGATTCCCATTCCTTGCTTTGCAGGGAACGAGGCAATGAGTTTGAAGGAAACAAATTGGAGAAAGTCGGGATGGCTAACTCGTTCTGCTGCAGCAACTGAGTTGAATCTACTTGTTCAAACAGATTGTGAAGATAAAGAGTCAAACCAAGGAAAGCAACACTGGAAGTGAAGAAGACGAGTGTAGGGATGGAGAACTCTTTGGCAACATCAATCATGGCTGTGCAGGACATGTCAACAACGAAAGCAGCAAGGACTCCGCTTTCTTCTCCAGTAATGAGGTTAGATACGGCTCGTTTGACGTTTGGTTTCTGAGCTTCAAGGTGAGCGGACATGGATGAAACTGGATTGGTGTTTGGGGGAAGAGAGCATTCTGGAAGGTTGATGACGCGGAGTGAATCGGAGATTGGAAGGGATTTAGTGTATACATCGGTTTCAGTGGCGTGTGGGAATTTGATGACTAAAACAGTTATTCGGAGACGGCTATCACGGTTGATTAGAAGTTTAGCGAACTCAAGGGTGGAAACTAAATGGCCAACACCAGGAGAAGGGATAAACACCACTTCTGCTTTCTTCATGTTGTGAGTGACTCTCTCTTTTTTGGTGGTAGAAGTGTGTGTGTGACTCTATGAATTTGATATTTGATATACATGTTTTATTACATAGGAACAAGATGAATTAGTGTACAGAATTAGCATCATTTATTTACCAAAAAAAAGAATCAGTATCATTTATCATCATTTATATATGTCATGTGTATATGGATCGTGAAAAATTATGTGCTGAAAAAGAATTAGTATAATTTATCTTGTTGGAATTTTTTCTCACATTATAGTTTTTAATCTAAAACAACATTATCAATAGTAGCTTGCTGGTTGGTAGTGATGTCATGGCTTTGCTGGCTGGTATGGGATGTCACTTTATATGGAATGAAAGTCAATGGATAGATGGGCGGCAGCTATTGGTTATTTCAGTATCTACTATTAAAGTGTATGTATTGACCGTGGAAAATCATACAATAATTCATACAATGTGGTTTGTGGGCATGTGTTTGACCAAGGACAATGCAGTGCAGTGCAGGCTGCCTCTTTTTTCTATAATATTTTGGATTGTTTTGGAGCCCTGTGGATTGAATTTTTTACAATAATTTTCTCTTGGCTGCAATCTCATGGATCTAGCTTCTTATAATAAATGTTTTCGTTTTTTATAGTTCTATAAAATGAAGTTCATAAATGTCAGGATTTACTTTTAGATCCGAACTGGATTGAGGTAGTGTTCCTAGTACAAGAATGCAGTGGAGAACAGAGATTTGGGCTCCACAAAGAGGGGGTGTTGTACATGCAAAAAGTTAATGTATGATTGAGTAGAGTGGGTGGTTTGTAAAAAAGAATGTGTGTACCTTTCGCTTAAGATGTTGTCCTTTTATTAGTGGAGATTAGGACTAATCGGTGTCATCCCGTTGAAACCATTGAGGGAATCGCGATGCAAGTCTTGGCATGATCATGACGTGGTCTTTGGATCATCCTGTGATGTGGAAGCTTCTAACACACACCTTTCAATGGTTTAATCCCTCTTATTAGTAACCTCTAATTTCCTTACATCTTTTATCACTCAGAATCTAACATGTATGGTGGTTATATAATCAATTGCATTTGTTCCGGTTGTATCACTTGCATCGGTTAATAAGATTTTATGCCAAGAAATAAATGTGTTAAAACCATTTCTTCACTATTGATTCATCTGACTGGGGCATCGACCAGCAAGGATCCTCCCTTTGTAAATTGCCTCTGGACTTAAACATTTGATCCATTACAATTTTCTTAGTATCTAAAGCATCAAATCAAATACATGTCTAACTAGAAGAAATAGCCGTTGGAGTAGAATTTGCAAGGGGGTGGTTAGATCAATATATAAGTATGTGTGAATTGAAGATGGCCATGGAGATTACGTTAGATTAGAGGTTGGAGTTTATTGGTGAGTCTAACCATCTTTTAACTGCCGACAAGATCGAGAGAAGAGTAAAGAGTGTGTTGTATGAGGATAGAGAGGTAAGGAAGAAAGTGCAAGAGATAAGTGAAATATGTAAGAAGATTCTATTAGAGGGAGGATCTTTGGTTTCTGATTTGGGAATTTTTCTGTTTGTATTACCTTGGTTTTATCTGATACTACATCTTTTTTAGTAGGATTGGAACATTTTGTACTCAATTTGTGCGAGTCTTTAATGAAGTTTTTTGGATCATTAAGAAAAGCAGTGTTGATAAAATTGACTCTTCTTCTATGTTACTGTTACATTTTTATTCTTAACCAAATTGTGTTTACATACAAAAATTTAAGGTCAAATACTCCTGCAGTAGTTAGATGTTTATAACAAATTAGTCAATTTTTTTTTTTGTTACAATTTGTGCACAAGCTTCATTCATTGAGTAGAAGTTATTACAATATATGAGGATAAGAACACCGGACACAAAAATAATATGTGAACCTCTGACCTTTTTGTAAGTGGGTACTAGGATAATTTGATTTCATACTTGGTTCATAATATAATCAATTAAACGACCTAAATAAGCGGAGGACGATCCTCCTTCTAACAAAGTCTTCTTACTCTTTTCACTCACCTCTTTCACTTTTTTCCTGAATTCTCCATCCTTATCCAACACACTCCTTATTCCTTTCTCAATCTTGTCCGCAGTCAAAAGATAGTTAGGCCCACTGTTAAACTCCACCCTATAATCTAATGCAATCTCCACGGCAATCTTCAACTCACACACCAATTCAAAAGCATTAACCTGTTGTTCAGCAAAGAGTGGCCATGTTGCAATGGGCACGCCAAAATATATGCTCTCGAGTGTGGAATTCCAGCCACAATGTGAAACAAATCCTCCTATGGCTGGATGGGCTAGTATTTGGGCTTGTGGGGCCCAACCAATCACCCTTCCAATATCTGCTGTTCGATCTAAGAATCCTTCGGGTAAAACCGAACATAAATCAGAAAGAGTGTAATCAGAGGGTGCAGCCATGGTGCCCTTTGGTGCTGGTTTACGGAGACACCATATGAATTGGGCCCCACTATTCTCAATAGCATGTGCGATCTCCTTAACCTGATCCTCATCGAAACAACCCCTGCTCCCGAAGCAGAGGAAAACTACCGAAGAAAGAGGTTGATCATCAAGCCACTTCATGATATCAGAACCAACGACGTCCTTGGTTTTGGGCTCAGGACTTAATATAGGTCCTACCGGATATATAATTGGTAAACTTGTTAATTCAGGATGAGAGAAAAAGGAGTGAATCGCGTGTGATTCTAGCTCTTCAAATGAATTTACTATAATGCCATCGGCATTCTTGAGGCCTTTTACGAAGCTCATGAAAAACGGTTCCCATTCCTTGCTTAGGACGGAACCAGGCAATGAGCTTGAAGGAAACAAGTTGGCGAAAGTCGGGATGGCTAACTCTTTCTGCTGCTGCAACTGAGTTGAATCAATGTTGTCTCGTTCACGGAGGGTATGAATATGAAGATTCAAACCAAGGGAAGCAACGCCAGAAGTGAAGAAGACGAGCATAGGAACTGAAAATTCTTTGGCAATATCAATCATGGTGGTGCAGAACATATCAACAACGATGGTGGCGAGGACTCCGTTTTCTCCTCCTCCAGTAGTGAGGTTAGAGACGGCTTGTTTGACATTTGGTTTCTGAGCTTCGAGGAGAGCAGGCATGGAAGCGAAACCTGGATTGGTGTTGGGGGGAAGAGAAACTTCTGGAAGGTTGATGACGTTGAGAGAATCTGAGATAGGAAGGGATTTAGTGTTGACATCATTTTCTGTTATGTGTGGGAATTTGATAACTAAAACAGTTACACGGAGACGGTTATCACGATTGATTAGAAGCTTCGCGAACTCAAGGGTGGAAACTAGATGGCTCACACCAGGAAAAGGGATAAACACCACTTCTGCTTTCTTCATCTTGGAAGCACAGGATATACACTTACTATGTGTTATTTTATTTTATTTTGAATTGTTCTTTGATATACTTGTTTATTTATATAGGAAATAAGAATAGGAAACCTCCAAATTCAGTAGGACTGATTAGTGTAGCGATTCTAGAGAATTGGTAAAGAATATTGAAGGCGTATCATGACAGCATTACTTATATATATGGTTTACATTACATTTGATAACTTACATTTTTCTTTTAAATTATTATCAACGTATCGCTGTCATACTTTCTCTTTTTATCGACGTATCACTGTCATACTTTCTAAATATGGATGAATAGAATGGATATAACCAACACTGTAAGTATTGCACATGTGGTAAAAAGCCAGAAGAATAGTTAACATAATAGGGTGTAAATTTGAATATGTAATTATCTCAATTTTAATATTTAGTTATATGAATTTGGTCACTAGATTATTTAGAAATAAAAAATAATACTATTGAAATCACTTTGGGAAGAAGAGAAGAGATTTAATTAATTTAAGTGTATGTTTAGATAGACGATAAGTTCGGTAAAATTAAGGCTTTACTAGTTTGCAGGCGGTACTACTGTGATTTAAACCAAAAACATACTTTAGACAAAATGACATATTTGTTGTGATTTGGTCAAATTCATTGAAATTTCAAACAATATTAAGGAAAAAGGAGTCTTGGAAGTGATGTCATGGCTTTGCTGGATGGCATGTGATGAGAACTTTGTGGAATGAAAGTGAGGTGATGTTGAAATGTTGTCTTTATATTATCGTGCATGTATGGACTGTGGAAAATTATATTCAATAATTCTTAATATGTGGTTTGTAAGCATGTGTATGACTAAGAACAATGGACTGCAGGCTGCCTCTTTTTTCTATTATATTTTGGAGCTTTGCAGACCGAATTTTTAGGTAATATCCTCTTGAGTGCACTCTAGATTACTAGAATATGCTCCTATGTTTTTGGTTTTTTATAGTTCTGTAAAATGAAGTTCATGAATGGTCAGGATTTACTTTTTTATCTTAACTAGAATGAGGTGTTGGTCGGAAAATAGAGATCTGGACTCAATAAAAAGGGTTGATGTACACACTGACGGATCCAGAAATGTTAATAAGTGGGGTCAAAGTCATATCGATATAATAATAACTTTTTATAAAAAATTACTTCTTTTGATTTCTTAACTAGTGTTCTTAGAGTACTTATTCGGTTCCTCTATAGTTTTGTAATTTTTTGTAGTGTTATCAATGGACTATGTTGAAATAATAATACTATATAAGTGGGGTCAAACAACATAAATATCTAATTTTAGGTTAAAAATACAATAAGCAAGTGGAAACAAGTGGGGTCAGTTGACCCCATTGCCCCATGGTGAATCCGTGCCTGGATGTACACAACATTCCGATGCTCAAATTAGTGTATGATTAAGAAGTGTTAGAAGTTTATGAGGAAAAAAATGTGTGTACCTTTTGCTTAGGATGTGGATCCTTTTATAAGTAAAGATTAGGAATATCTTGGTGATCCCATTGAGACTGCTGAGGGAATTGTGACGCGAGTCTCGGCGTTGTCTACCAATAACGCCTACCAATAAGTCACTTGGTAAAATCTCGATCCCTTGAAAGATTGTCTAAGAAGATAAACATATATCATGCAAGAACCTATGTTAAAATGTATATGAAAATGAAGTATTGTAACAAGTGTGGAAACCGTATAACCATAAAGCTTAACAGAGAAATCACAGTTAACCCAATCAAAGAAAAATATAGTCATAGCAGTTATACACAAACCACTAGTTGAGTTATACTATGCTATTTTTTTCATAATTCATCTAACCATCCATCAAATAATCATGTAAACCAATATATGCACATTACTCAATAATGTATATATGATCATACACGTGAACAAAGTCAATGAAAAATCAGGTTTTTCTAAAGATTGACGGATCCACGGTGTGTGTAGTTACAATCCTGCGACCACATGCGTTTACGAGTATTTTGATCATCCGATAGATCAAACAGTCCAAACTTTAAACTCAATTTTTTAAATTTCTAGAAAATCAAGATCATTTGTAAGAGAAAACAAAATCAAAATCTTACATTATTTGATCTTTCTAAATACGTGTTGCATGCCGTCACACTGCATCTATCTATTTATCTTTCTGTCTTCTAATATAAATCCAACACCAACAAGTACAGGTGGCCAATGAATAGTATCAAAAGTACACGTGTCATGACACGACACAAACAAATCCAAAACTCAGATAAGAAAACAAACCTTAATTAATAATGAAAAAAGGGAAAGTGATGCATCATGCATGTTAAATTTGGTTTTGCAATGGATCAGAATATCTACCTTAAAAACTCAAAGTGGGTATCAACAGTAGCAAGCATATGGATCCAATGCACCAGTGGATCACTCTACACTTTCTCAATCTACTCACAAACACTCAAGTCAACGCAACACTACGATCAGTCAACGCTCGACATAGTTTCTGTTTCCAAAGACATTGGAGCCAACATCGGTGTCTTGTCTGGTCTCTTATACGATTTTCTTGCCACAAGGACAAGAACTGGGCCGTGGGTTGTTCATTTGTTGGGCTCGGCCCAATGCTTCTTGGGCTATTTCTTCATGTGGGCTGCTGTCTCCGGTCTCCTTCCGCCTGTGCCGGTGCCGGTCATGTGTCTGTTTATGTTTGTGGCTGCTCATGCTCAGAGTTACTTTAATACTTCTAATGTTGTTACTGGTGTTCGTAACTTTCCTAATTATAGTGGAACCATTGTTGGTATCTTGAAGGTGTTCTCTTTTTCCCATAATTCCTTTGGGTGTTGATGATAATAGGTGTTTAGTTTACTAATTATTAGTATAGTATTAGTATTTTTTCAAATGACTTTTGTGTTTCTTTAATCGGGTATCTTGCACGCAATTGCAAGACTAATCTAGGCTAAGTTGGGTTTAAACCCAAGATCTTTGTTAAGGTGGAAAAGATCTCTTAAGATTTTATCCAAGTGTTTACTTTTGTGTTTTTGATATAAATAGAAGCTCTAGTTTGAAAGTGAGTCATGACCAATTAGTCTCCAAATTTAAGAACTGGCAAATTAGTTATTGAAATATTGAAGTTAAAGATTGTCAATCTATTTAACATTTTGATAAATTTGGACTAAGAAATAGAGCTCAATATTGTGGTAACGTAGCATTGTTGACCCTATTAGATTGACAGAAAGACAAATTAATTGAGGTCTTCAATTTCAGGGACTCATTTACCGTATCAAAATTTTGAAGACCAAATTGAGTGGCCTTACTCTTTTGTTGTTGACCCACCATAGAGTCTTTAACCCAGTAGACACCTCAAGGGACCCACTATAAGACTAATCATCTAGTCAGCAGCGGAACAAACATTTTTTTATGGGTTAGGCTGTTCCCCAAACAGCGAGATTCCATGAATAGAATTCACGTTCTTTTTCAGGAGATAGTCGTGTTACCAACTCCCGCAACACCAACATGGTGGTGTTTGCTCTTTTAGGTTTCATTGAACTAATCTATTATATGCTGCATATATGTGCTTGAATATCTATTTTCAATTTGATTCTTATATTTCATGATTTTAATAAATGCAATGTTGAAGAAATGCGGAAATAAGCAACATCAAGTTGCATAAATAGTTGGGTGTTAATGATGGGTGTTTAGTTTTATGATTGCTTAATAATGAGTATTATCATTAAGTTTAGATGTTTGATATAATTGAAGTTTTAGGATCACGAAATTATTCTACATTATTTTCTTAACTAATGCCTTAATGACACTATTTAGCATATAGCCTTCAATTTTTGGTGTCTGCCATTGCATCGTGTTCATATTTGGGCATTTGATGTCTTTGTTGATAGGGATTTCTAGGTCTAAGTGGAGCAATATTAATTCAAGTGTATCGAACGGTATTCAACAACAACCCTATGTCATATTTGCTGATGCTATCACTCTTACCACCTATCAACACTTTGATCCTTGTGTGGTTTGTAAGAATTCACAACACTCATCATGAGGGAGAGTCAGAAAAGAAGTATCTCAACATATTTTCTTTGATGGCTCTTGTTATTGCTGCATATCTTATGATTGTGATAATCCTAGAGAACACCCTTACTCTACAATTATCGATTCGCATATTTACATTCATTGTTCTTATGGTGTTGCTAGCCTCACTTCTTTGCATTGCATTTAAAGCACACGAAAAGAATGCTTCCAATAGCGCTTCAGAAAGTTTTCTTGCTGAAGGGTCGAACCTAATTGTAAGAGAAGATTCCTCTAACAACCCTTTACCAGCTGATGATACTAACAGCCAAAGGACTTTGCAACAAGGAGGAAACCTAAATCTTTTCCAAGCAGTGAAAACGTTGAACTTTTGGATTTTGTTTGTGTCTATGGCATGTGGAATGGGATCAGGACTGGCAACGGTTAATAATATGAGCCAAATAGGGGAATCCCTTGGCTATTCAACTCTTGAGACAGGTTCTTTGGTTGCTTTGTGGAGCATATGGAATTTTCTTGGCCGTTTTGGAGCTGGTTATGTCTCGGATTATTTTTTACATACACAAGGATGGGCGAGACCTTTTTTTATGGTGATCACTTTGATGACCATGAGCATTGGTCATGTAGTGATTGCTTATGGACTTCCAGGCGCTCTATATGTCGGTTCGATATTAGTCGGTATTTGTTATGGTTCTCAGTGGTCCTTAATGCCTACAATCACTTCTGAGATATTTGGTGTAGGACATATGGGTAGCATATTCAACACCATTACTATAGCAAGTCCAGTGGGATCTTATATATTCTCTGTAAGAGTACTTGGGTACATTTATGATAAAGAAGCATCAGAAGAAGGAAATATATGTGTTGGGACTCATTGTTTTATGCTTTCTTTTCTCATTATGGCTTCTGCTACTGTTGTTGGTTCTTTGACAGCTTTATGTTTGTTTTTGAGGACTAGACAATTTTATGGTCAGGTTGTGCTTAGGAGAATTCAAAATGTTTTGTGATGAAATTAAGAGTGATGTATATTCCTTTTAAGGAGTATTGAACTTGTTGGAGTTCCACGACTTGACGGTAATATACCTGTGCTTCCTTCACTTTGTGTTTGTGTGTGGGCATGCATATTGGTGTAACTCACTCTATGTAGCAATGACACAAACACGGACATCAGACATGATACTGACATTGACACATTAGTACTTGTAATAGTTTGAGAAAAGGAATAAGTGAATGTAACCACATCATGTGTCAGTGCTACATAGAACTCGCTCTCTTTTATTTTTGTGGTCCTGTGGATCATCCTCATAAACGTCATGTGATGTGATTAATATGCTGCATACAGGTTATAAATTGAGGTTTTAGTGTTTATTGCTTGAAGTAATCTTCCTGCATTTCATATGATCCTAGTTTTTCCTAACTCAATATTCTATGCTAGAGGGTTGTTGGGAAGTTCGGAGGAGTGTCACGAGCCACAACAGACTAAAGATATGGACCGCCGAGATATCTGGATACCACATCTCCACCCAAAAGATTCAGGATTTGATGTCAAGGTTTCTCGGGGTGCTTGTCATTTGCCCTTTATTGCTTCCTCTGCTCCCTCAGACTCCCCATTACGGGTATGACTACCAAAGGTTGTGTCTATTCTATATGTTAATATTTAAATATCAACATTACAGATACATAAGGTCAACATTATGCAGCTGTTTAGATCACTACATAACATGATTTATGTCCATTTCTAGACATGTTACATGGTAAGTCCAAATGAGAAGAGTAGTACAAGGAGTGAGGAAAAATTTGTGGGTCTAAATCTAAACCTTGGTTCCTCTTATGTCAAATGGATCAACAACAGATGTAGAGGAACAAAGTCTTCAGTTGTATTTACTCTGAGAAAACAATTCAGTAGACTGTGGCAATGCACTTCTGTTTGAGCCAAGTTTCCTAGTCTGATCCTTGTAAAATGAAAAGAACACAAATTATAGATTATATTTCGAGACTCAGTTTAGTATAGCAGGAACATAGTAGTTGCAGATTTGTTTTCCTACTAGTGTTAAGGCCCTGCTGTGCGCAGGGCACATATATTTTTATGTGTATATAAAAAGGAGTCGATCTCGGTATTCCGGAATTTTCAACACTCACACACACAGCACAATGCACATCAATCACTTGTTCTAGACCCTGGTGGTAGGGCAAACACATATCTATTATAAGGTTGCATTGCCACAGTCTACTTTTTCACATCACAGGAAAGAATGTCTATTATAAAAGATTGTACAACATTTATAAAGTTGTATCACATCACACCAGACAGCTTATTTTTTCTGCAACAACGCCAGACTAATCTTTGGTAAAACACCAAACAACATATTAAGACAAGATACTATAGTTTATTTTATATTTTGTTTCTCTTATTCTCACTACAAAAATAAAGAAAAAAATTCTACACGCTTATTAGAAATACATGGCTAACCAGTAGCGAGTTACAAAAAAGTTTTGTTTGCATTCTACATTGAGAGATTGAGTTCTCAAAGCTCTGTAAGATAATCACAATTCAACGAGAGATTTAGGCCAAAATCCTGAAACCATATAGCAAAAGATTAATTTCCCACGGATGGCTATTTTATTTTATCTTAAAAAGACAAACTAGCCCACCAAAATTGGTACTAAAAGGAATCAAACCTGAGACGTAGTAGTGCTGGAATTAATCTTCTATAAAAAATAAATTAATTCCACCAATAGATATTAAGGTTGATGGGCAATAGTAGGTAGTGGTAGTGTGGAATTAATCTATAAAATTAATTCCAACACTCTCTTAACACACTTCATTTCATCGGTTTAAATTCATGTGAGTACCATTAAAATATGTGGATCTTAGGTAAATTTGATGGAATTATCATGAATTTTAACCAATAATAAAATAGAGTATATTGTATATTAAGAAATGTATTGTTAGCATTATTTTAAAATATCTTTTTTTAGGGGAAAGATATAAATTTGATATCAACTTTTAATCTAATAGTAAAAAGAAATAAGGAAATGCAATAGTAAAATGTGTGATATAGATATTCAACTAAAAGTTTTTTTCGAGTAAATATTCATTTAAAAGTGTTTTTTTACGGCTTTCAATTAAAAGTTATTGAAATGTATATTTAAGTTTTTATTGTGTCAAGTTTAGTAATAAGAAATTCATCTTTAGGTAAATGTCCCGTATCCGGATACGAAACTCAATCTCATCGTATATGATGAAATATCTTTACCAGTTAAGCTCACATGATTTTATATCTAAAATTTGTTTAGGTTTGATTACACAGGTGTACTTAGATTCTTTTTGTAAAGTTGTTATCTTTGGAATAAAATGTTGATGATGATGTATTTCCAATCTTATTTTTTGCGTATCATCCTTCGTCACCACATGAAACTCTTTTCTGTTGCAATGCAACAACAGATTCCCCCTTCTTCGCTGCTTTTACTTTTCTTTACTTCAAGTACTCAATCCTTTTTATCGGATTTTCGGATCCATTGCAACAAAACTCCACTTTAGTTTATTTAGGTCATATGCAACATACTTGACCCTTCACTTTCAACAAAACTCATCAACTATTCATTTACTGTCATGTAATTTTTTTATGTTTAATTATTTAAAAACTAATTTCATTTTTTAATTAGATAAACTTCCAACCAAATTTTTAAGTACCAAAAAAAAAAGTACCAAAGAATTTTCTTATATTTAATTTGTTCTTATTACCAAATAAATAAACAGTTCATTGTTAAAAAAAACATAATTAAAATGTCGAAATTGTTAAACCGAACGACGTGATTGAAATTTACGACTTAACTCATTTATTTATGTGTTAGTTTTTTATGACTATTATCATTTTGTATACTTACCAAAATATACATACTATATATAAACAAGTCATTGTCCTCGTTAGCTTAACTCAGTTGGTTGGGACAATGTATAAAATATGCAAGGTCGGGGTTCAAACTCCGGCCACTACCAAAAAAAAAAAAAAAAATCACTCTCATTCTTAAATGACTCTTCAAAGCTCAAAAAATACTTCAAATGTTTCAAAAAACTAGTCAAAGCTCAAATAGAGTGACAACAAATCTTAAAACTCGTTATTTTTACTTAGTTATTTTATTATAATTATTATTTTGAATATTTGGAAAACATCTTTGAATTAAGAAGAGCCAAGTTAATATTGTATAGATCGATGACAGAAGTTCGAATATTTTTTCCAAATCTTGATGCTTGACTTTCAGACCAAGCCAGTAATATACAACAATGTAGTTTTTATATAACCTCCTTGGCTTCTTATTATGTGACTTGTATATCCCTTTCTCAATCACCTGAATCCATCTTATCAATCTATATTTTATTTATGGACTGTCTTTTTACTCAATTATTTTGGTTGGAGAGAATGTGTCAATCAATTGTGAAGTCTAAAGTTTAAATTGGACAAAAATGTTCAACATAACAATATTGATGTTTATCAGTTAAGTTAAACCTTACGTATCGTTCAAATATTTTTGGATGGATGCTGAAAAAAATACACTTTCTTTTTTTAATTTTAAAATAAAGTGAAAACCAAAATAGCAAATCATTATCATGTATTGAAAATGTATACAATAAGTTAGATTATTTGCTGAATACGAAAGCTACTATTTTTACGTAATAGCTGAACCGATTTTGACAAAAAATGGTATAAAATCCAAAATGTTATTATATTATTATCAAATATTAATTTTTGCCAAATATTATAAAAAAAAAATATAACCGATATACAATGTTAATGTAAAGTTATTTTACACATACAATATGATGCCAAATCATTTAATTTATTTAAAAATACATGAATTCTCATATTCATTTATTGATATATTCGATATGAGTTTAATTATGATGGATTGACTGTCCTACACATACGACCAATCAAAACATTTTAAATTTACAAGTCAATTTAATTATATGCAAAATTGTGTTTTAGACCGTCAATCCAGCACGATATATTGATTGAATATGAATGTTATATATAGAAAACTATTACTATAATGAGAGTGTAAAAGAAAGAGGACGCGGTTGCGAAACATCATAGTTTGTGGGTTTTCTGTTGCTATTGTTATCTTCCTCCTCCACCATACCTCACTTCTTCCCATTCCCAAAATCCCAATCCCATCGATTTAGGGTTTTCACAAATCCTCACTGCGATCGGTACGTTTCTCTTTTCCTTCATCTTCTCACTACTCTCATACCTTAAACGGTTCCGTTTTTCTAATCATACTTTAATCTCAACTTTTTTCATTGATTTTCGTAATTGTTACTCATATTCATATTAACAATAGTAACTTCCTTGTTATTCTGTTATTATTACTAAATATATTATGATGATAGTAAATCGTAATCTGTAACTGATAACTGTTGAAGCTTGATTCAATTTAATGAACAAACAGTTAATTACTAATTGGTATATTCTTTTTGTCGTGTACCGTCTCGATACGACTGATTTTTTCATATTTCTGGTGTTAATAATTTCATTTCTGTTGGTTTGGTTGGTGGATCTGTGGTAATGTTGCTTGCTTGCTTGCTTGCTACTTTTTGTTTACATTGCTTGGTATATACATTTGGAATTTATGATGGAGTTTTTAGGGTTGTTGGTGAAATTTCGGTATGTAGAAAAGGAATGAAGCATTTTTTATCCTTTTGACTAATTTCAGAGGTTTTGACCTATGTAGCATTGACACAGACGCCGGACATGACACTGACACGATAATAATTTCAAAAAATTATATAATTAAATGTAATCACATTGGTGTGGACTCTTACACGTGCCGGACACTGGACACTCCTTTGCAAGTGTTGGTGTTACAGAGGTTTAAGTTGTGAGAGAGGAAGGGGTGTTGTTATGGGCAAAGTTGTGTGTTTTAATGTAAATACGCTTTTTAGTATCTTTGTTTGGTGTAGAATGTTTGGGTTTTTTCTGGGAAGTTGTTAACCTTTTAAAGTTGATATGGGATTAGGATCACTTTCAATAGTTTTATTATTTAACTTTGGATGTGGACTTCTATTCTTGATCATCAATCATGATGTCCTTTTCTGCAAGGAATATCTCATCATCAAATTACCTGCATTTCTTTTGTTTTCTTCTGTGAATATTCTTGCTTTGTCTATAAGAAAGTCGTAATCAGTTTTATTGTCATTGCCTATTTGTCACACAATTGACATGTATTTTATTTCATATGATTCTTTTCTGCCTGTTATTTAACTTCTGTAGTAGTTGTTGTTATACTTGAAAGTCGTTTTCATAGGAAATCAAGTTGTGTTCATCTCTGGTTGACATCGAGGTTCAATCTTGTAATTATTCATATATAACAGGTGAGTGGAGAAAAGGTGCAAAGCGCGAACAAACTTCAAGATATTTCTCGTTAAAAGGATAGTGTCGCAATGTTGGCTTCTAAAGAAATTATGAAATTCAAATCATACCAGAACCAGGCTAATTTGTTTGTGAAGGAATATTTATTAGCAGACCCTCTGATTCCATATACTTCCATTATTGGTGGCATTTTTGCTTGCAAGATGGTATGTTGTACTGTACTATGTTATTATTCTATTTTCTGTAGTATTTTCCTAAGATAATTTAAGGTTACTATCATTATTTTATTTGTTATTTTCGTTACATATATCTCAAAATATTCATTCACAAAAAAAAAAACTCTAAATTTTCTATTTTTCCAGGTCTATGATCTTACTCAGCTTTTTAGTACTATCCATTTTAAGAGCTATTCCAGCCTCACTAGAATCCAACGTATTGAGTGGAATAACCGGTGAGTGAGTTTTTTCCTTTAGTAGAAAATATCTTTTGTTTTTGATGACATAATTTTTTAATGATTTATTTTTCTATTTTCTGTGCAGTGCTATGTCAACTATCCATTCCATTTTTATAACATCTATGTCTTTGTACTTGGTGTTTTGCTCAAATCTATATTCTGATAGCGAGTCAGCTGAACTTCTTACAGAACGGAGTTCTGCGTTGTCTACGTTTGCTCTGGGGGTAAGAATGGTCTTGGTATTTTTTAAATTTTGTTTTCCTTTTCTTTACCTCTTTGCAAGACTCAATTTTGTAAACAATAGTAGTAATCACATATAATGAGAAGGGGATTTCAACATTTGAAGTTATGAGTTTTAGATAAATTAGGGGGGATAATAAGAAGAAATACGACCACGATGAAATATCATTTATAATCAACTTGATGCCGACTCTTTTTTTTAAACGTCCAATGTTAGTATCATTAGTAATTGTTAATATTACGCGGGGAGTTGGGATCGAACCCTCGACCTCCTTATCACGCTGCTCTTAACTCCTCCACCCCAGCCATCAAACCAGGTTTACGTCCCCTAATATTTGATACTGTCAGTCAAGTCACTGACTTGGTACAAAAGACTACATACTAGCCCCTACTTTTAGGAATACATGAACTCACAATCTAAAACAAATAAGGAAATAAGGAAATGAAGCGTAGTAATAGCCAAGTAATATGGAAACTAATTCTAAGTGATAAGCTAAAATACTCTAATATAGAAATTAAACTTAGGAAGTAAACTACTCTAACATAATATCAAATATATTATAAGATATTCTTATATTGTAACACTCCCCCTCAAGCTAAAGCTTACTAAGCTTTAAGTTTATTACAATTACAACATTTGAAAGAGAGAATATCAGATTTAACTTAATTAGACCCAAAAAGATATCTTGGATAAACCAACTAATTAATTCCAAACCATCGACCAATAAGGTTCATGCTGAAGAACAAACCAGACTAATATAATGTGAACCATATGAATCCAGAATGTGTGATGAATGAAATTGGCTTACTAGTTGTTTTAGGATGAAAGGTTGTCATCAGTTTTTCATTATACTGGTGTCTCATTGTAGTTTGTAAAAGCAATATCAAATGTTATCACAAATGTATCATATTATTTTTATTCCTATGCACGATTTTAAGGTCATATATCGAAAGCTTAAATAGTAGCAGTTCTCGTTGTCTTAATATCCATATTTTCTGCTAAAATTTCCTTTTTTAGTAATTCTTTCTATGTGTTAGTAATTATTTAAATCAAATATGGACTTATCACTGCCTTCATTTTGCTAATAGAGACTTAATTAACGTGTTAAGAATTGTAACTCATATTTTTCTTGGAAACACTTTTTTTTTCATCTGGTCATGAAGTACTTACGTTTTATTTTATTTATAACGACAGGTTTCTGTTGGTTACTTCATGGCTGACCTGGGGATGATATTTTGGTTTTTTCCTGCTCTTGGTGGATATGAGTATGTAAGGATCATGTCTTTTGATGAACATAATTTATTTAGCTGAAGGCTCCTATTTGAATTTAAGATTGTTCACTTGATAGCAACCCATCTGGAGATGATTTAATGTGACTTCATATTTGGTTCAGGTGATTCATCATCTCTTTTCTTTAGTAGCAGTAGCCTATTCAATGTTGAGTGGAGAAGGGCAGCTGTACACATACATGGTTCTCATCTCTGAGACAACAACTCCTGGAATCAATTTGAGATGGTAATCTTGCACTGAAATTTGAACTCCATTATGTCGTGATTTTTTTTTTAATTTGTTGATGATTTCCGTATTTTGTTCGTGAAGGTATCTTGATGTAGCTGGAATGAAAAGGTCAAAAGCTTATCTCATCAATGGGGTTGTGATATTCATTGCTTGGCTGGTAGGTCAAATCATTGCAGATTTAAATATATTTGTGAATCAAATTTATGTTGAGTTCTCATTCTTCCCCTCTGCCACATGCTTACCGAAATTATTTGCAGGTTGCCAGAATACTTTTGTTCGTGTACATGTTTTATCATGCTTACTTGCACTTTGATCAGGTAATAACTACCAACACACTGAGTTTAAGAATTGTCTTGTCTCTGGTGCTTTTATAGCAGACAGCTCTTTATTCTGAAATTTTGATCTGTTACTGTAACTTCATGTTTACTTCTATGATAATTGACACAGAACATGCATCCTTTTTTTTCCTACAAGATCACTTTCTAAACATCTATTTCTATGATGTACTATAAGGGAGTAATTTGTTGTTTTCATGTGGGGAAGAAAGTGGGATCTTGGCCTACAAATTTTAGGTGATCTTGGCCTACAAGTTTTAGGCGCAAAGGACAGTATTTAGTTTAGTAGTATATTTTCTCCATTTGGTTTTTTTGAGATGTGGTAGAAGTGAATCTTGAATATTGGATTTCACATGCATGGATTATTGATTTCACGTGCATGGATTAGAGATTAGTGGCAAGTCACATGACTATATAGTATATACTCTGATCTTCACCATACATACACATAGTTTCTATTTTATCCTCTGACCACCACTTGATAAATATTTGTATAGGTTTTCTCACTATACTTAAGTCTAATGTGGTCTTTTTTTGTAACATGTTTGTGATAAATACTGTAGACTTGTACTGTTGTTTGGGATTTGGAATAATTTTCATTCATTTCTTTTGTAATCTCTTCTGTAATTTCTGGTCAAGCAAAATCTGCATGGTAAATAAACCTGAGGGTCTAATGCCGATATTCAATGATATAACAGGTTCAGCAGATGCACCCCTTTGGGCAAATACTAGTTGTTGTTGTACCGGTGGTGCTGTCAGTTATGAACTTGATTTGGTTTTCAAAGATTATCAAAGGGCTAATGAAGACATTAGCGAAGAGGCAGTGAAATTTTTTTGGGAAAGTAAATATAGGTTATGCTGATGTTCAGGTCACCTTGTCTCTGTGTCCTTTCCCTCTGGGTAAAAACATAGATGATGTGTACTGAAAAATGTGACAAAGCAGAAAAGAACATGTTTGGATCAATTGTGGATCTGAACTTATATTGTATAAATATATTAGTTCTGTTTTTTAATATCCCTATTCTTTATGTACATTAATTAGTTCAATTTAATCTTTATTCTGTATCTACATCTATGTAATCCAAAATTTGTCAAGTCACATAATATTCTGAGCTGGTGGCACCTTCCAAAACAAACCGCATTTCTATGTTCTTCTGATTCCGTTCTTCTCTGTTTCACCAACTATGTAATGTACATCCTTTCACTTGCCCATCCCACCACTGTTATTTCATGCACTAAGAAACTTCAACTCCAATTTACTACTTTCTATCTCTCAATTCAGCAATGCATCTGATTAAATATTTTGCTAACTGATCAATCCTTACATTTCTTAAACTAGCCAAACAAAAAACCATTTGATATCTCCAAAGCATAACTGTGAAAATTCAACTAGTGAATAGGCAATCGTATCCCTCAAAAGTAAAGACTTGAAGTTGTTAAGTGTCCGTCACTTTAGTCCCTTTGTTAGTTTTCTCAGTTTGAGGATATGATGTGGTCGTTAACCTTGAAAGTTATGTCACGTCAATAGAGTGTATGCATATTTTGAAGTAAACTAATCCCCCCACCCAATTCAATTACGGGTAGCAAAAGATTTTTTGATGTCTTAGGGTTTTAAGTTTTTCATCTCAAATGGGAGTTTACCTTTGCACCTTGAAATTTATGATAAAAAGGCAAAAAAAAAATCTCTAAATTATATCATTGAACTGTTTCCATGCAACTTTAGAATGACAATGATAAATAAGTATGGATGCATAATTTGTCCAAAAAAAAAAGTATGGATGCATAATTAAGAAGAAAAAAAAAATTGTATCTTTAACCGGTGTCTCGGGGCACCGGTTATCATTTCTCTTAGAAACAATGTCCTTTCAAAATGAAATGGAGAAAATCTGTTCCCGGTTATAACAAACAAATAAACTTCTTTTATGACGTAACAAACAACCGAAAATTATTTCATTATAACCACAAATTATATCTTGAATGAAAGGAAAAAAAAACATCTTTAAACATCTTTAAATTATATTTTGTCAAAAAAAAAAATATTAAATGAAAAGTCGATCATATAATACAACTTTAAAAAAAACATAAATGCCCCTCCCCTTTCAAAAAAAATAATAATTAATGCCCCTCAAAAAATTAACATCAAAAAATATAATGCCCAAAAAAAAATAACATTAACACAAAAAATCATTAGATCATCAAACATAATTTAATGTTTTGGATTTTTTAAGAGGTTTTTTGGATTTTATGAGCATTAACTATTTATATTTTATTTTTTTACTAAAACTATTATTATTATTTTGAAAATCATGTTACTCCGGATGAAATGTAATATGGTTTCAATAAATTTATTTTTTACGGAAAAATAAATCTAATTATTGAATCAACAGATATTAACATCACGATCATATAGACTAAACTTAGATATATTCACTCGATCATGTAATTGGTAATTAGTAAATTATAAAAAGTATTATTATCTATGTCGTGTGTAATATTAGAGAAAAGACGATAGCTAATTTGTCCATTTAACTGTTTTTTTATTGTACTCCCTCCGTTTTAAAATGATTGTCGTTTAAAGTTGTTACACACATATTAAGAAATTAAAATACAATAATGTTGTCTATAGACATAATATTTTTTCGAAAATAGCCTTGTTAACTATTGGTGTATTTTCCATCATTATAAATTAAAGTAGAATTGATGTGGTACTTTGAAACCACCATTATAAATTAAAGTAGAATTGACGTGGTACTTTGAAAGTAGTGTGCATGATAATAATTAAAGGGTACTATTGAAAAAAGTAATTAATATTACATTAAAAATTGAAAATGACATTTATTGTATACATATTGAAATTGAAATTGGTCGTATACATATTTGATCATATACTCAGTTTAATTAGTTTTTTAATATTACCTTTGTTATATAATTTATTTAAATGGAGCTCGAATCCCAGCAGCCACACTTTTTAAAATCAAAAACTAATTTATTTAAATTTTCGTTTCTATTTGCCTTTCATTTTATATTTATTTTTTCCTTTCAAAATAGTATAATTTATTTAAATTTATATGTTTTTAAAATTTGATTTTAAAAAAATTACAGCTAAAATAGTTAGTTAGTTTTCAAATTTTAATATCTACCCAAAAAAAATTGAATTTTAATACATATTTCAAATAAATTGAGTTCCGAAGGGTAAATTTGTGCATAAAAGGGTCTGGCCTAAAATTAGTTAACTTTTGCGTTGTCTCTATATAATAGTATAAAAGTATAGATTAATTTTTTTTTTCAAGTAGTTTAGTGGCTGAAGCTCACACATTTTAAATGTGGATAAGTGGGGTATCAGGGGTTCGAACCTCTGCCCTTGCATAAATTATGCAATGTCCCTGTCAACTGAGCTAAGCTCACAAGGAACTGCATTTTTAATATTCATATTAAGAAGAAATAGAATAAAATTGAAAGAGAAAAAACATGTTTGAGGACCCAGACACTACTAAATAAATGGAGATCCACCCTATAACATCTTAGACAAATTCAAGTATTGTCAAGTGACCAAACAAATCAATACGGGTCTTTTTAATGTGTTCTGTTTTTACTCGTATGCTTTTTAGGACACAATCAAGAAGGTTACCTATTCCAAAATTGATCTAAGTCAAGTATGCTTAATTGTTGAGTTTTTATTGTACCGGTTGTAGCACCGATAATACTACTATATTTTCTGAGTTCAACTAGTGCAAGTATAACTGTCTTAAGTAAAAGTATAAGAAAAAATCAAACCTACAAAAATTGAGGCGATGTAGCTTTCTGCACCATTTCGATTCAAAAACTTGTTTGCGCAAAAATAAAATAAATCAATCAAAGTATTAACACTTAAAATAAAGTTTCAAAGCAATAAAATTTGTGTAAACAAAGAAAATCTTAAAGATCTCCAATGATAAAATGTGATTAACAACAATGAATGAGTTATGAACATGGTTTGCAAAGATGCAGAGAGTTGCAACTTCGTATAACTTCCTAGATACCAAGTGGATTTGGGGGGGTTTTCAACACAATCATCATGGTTAACTTACGGGTACTTCTCTTTCGAGGTACGTGGCTGCCAGGGGCGGACCCAGGTGTGTGTCAGGGGCTGCACCTGCACACCCTGGGTTTTCAAATTTATGCCCAGTAATATACTTTATTCATATTTTGCATACCCTGAAGTTTTATTGTTGCACCCCTAAGATCCTCTCACATCAAACCTTGACGCACTTGAATTTTTTTAGGTCTTGCTAACCATTGCCCTCATGGCAATAGTTAAGGAAGCCAAAAGTAGCATGTTTGCATTGGTTTCAACAACATTTTGACTTTTAAAAAGTTAAATTTACCACTTTTCACCATTTTCCAATAGTATATTTCTATTTTTATCCCCTTATCCAATGCCTCAAGGGCAATGGTTAGCATTCTCCATTTTTTTAATAGAGAGCCTAACACCTTCTTCTCTCATTCTACCTTGTTGCTTTTTACTTACGACTAAATTTTGTTTTTTTAATTATGCATTTGGTAATTATTTGTGTATTTAATATTGGGTAATTCATTGTGTTGCTTTATTTTCAACAAAATCCAAAAAAATCACATGTACCTAGTCTCGTACCTAGTCTCGAACTAATGACTTGATTTATCCTCAATTTTCTCAGTCACTTCACTTCATCATTCAGTTGCTTTTGAAAATCTATGATATATTGCACAATATCTTTAATTTTCACTTCACTCATTTTTTGTTTTTTAATTTTGTTTTCATTTCCTTTTACTTATAGAGACTATGATATGACTATACACCACCAAAAAATAGAGAAATAGTCGAAATTACTATAGGAAAATTTGGTATGCCATATATATATGCGTGATCAAATTACGTCGATATAATTTATGTTAAATTTTACATGGATGATCTTTATAATACAAAATTTCGATCAAACCATAGATATTATAAAATTTGTATTTGTTAAATTCTTATTGAACAGTGCAACATTATTAAAAAATGACAACCTAGTGTAACCATATTGTGAAACATTAAAATTGTAAAATTTAAACATTCATGTATATATTATAATAATTATTAATTGAAGTTAAAATTTTCGCATCCCCTGAACCGGGTCTTGGATCCGCCACTGGTGGCTGCCAAGATATTTTGGACAAACCAAATAATAAAGGCAAAACAATCGACCAATAAGGTTCATGCTGAAGAACAAACCAGACTAATATAATGTGAACCATATGAATCCAGAATGTGTGATGAATGAAATTGGCTTACTAGTTGTTTTAGAATGAAAGGTTGTCATCAGTTTTTCATTATACTAGTAACATTCCATATGACTTTAAGTATTATCAATTGATCCCATAAAACATAAAAAGTCTTTCCAGCATGCTTTTCCTCATTGACATGCTTTTCGGAAGACTTCTCAAATGGTCATCCATCTTAAATTGATATAAGTGAGGCATGCTTAATGTGAGGTTCTTGCTTAATGTGCTATCGAAAAGAATGTGCTATTTATCAGTATATTTAGTAACAATATATTTTTATAAGTCATTCTTCAACCATTTAGTTTCATACATGCACACCATACCGACGTGATCCCGATTCATTCATGTGTCGTTTTGCCTAGAAATGTCCCAAGATTCATTATTTGGACATGTCTTATGGACTAATAATCTTTAACCACTACGCTCATACGCCACACACCGACTATTGGGATGCTTATAGAAAAAGGAAGACATGAATGAACTGAACTCACGTTAGAATGAGAGGGGTCTTTACTGTGTGCAATTATATCAACAAGATATATGCATCTTCTTTTTGGAAGATAAAACCATAAGAACTCAACAGTTAAGCGTGTTTGACTTCAAGCAATTTAGAGATAGGTGGCCTTTTAGAAAGTTTATAGGAAAGTGTGCGAGTGTAGACAAAACATGCTGAAAAAAGACTTGTGTTGCCTTTTGGAGTTAGTCGATAATGCTTAAATTTGTATAGATGTTACATTTGGTGTCAGAGAAGACCTCTCCCAATCAAGCGGAAGTTGGGGTACAAATCAAGCGGAAGTTGGTGAACATGTGGAGCCTGAGCGGAGTGGGGAGTGAACATTGGTGCACAAGGTATGTTGAAAGTAAGGGTGTTCACATCTAAAACGATAAAAAATAAAACTCCAAACCAATAAAAAAATCGAAAACCTGACAAAACCAAAATTTATTGGATGTGTTTGGATGTGCTTTTGTAACAACCACTCGAATCCGATTGGATTTTTGTTTCATTTTCCAAAACAACCCGTATACATAAATATTGATAGTGATCCTTAAAAAAAATTGATAGTGATGTATTTTTAATTTGTATAATATATTGCATCAATCTATTATTTATTGATTTCTATTTTTTTAATTATACTTATTAGTTAAATTTAATATATTTCTTAATTATTTCATATGTTTCAAACATAATCGATTATCTTCATTAAACATATGATTTTTTTCGTGTGTTTATAATATTAATTTTAATAGGTCTTTTTACAAAATTGTAGGAAGGATATTCAAAAGTTGATCCAAAGGACCTTAGACACTGTTGTCGGGTTATTGTTAGGTCTATAGACATGTATTGGCTGCATTTTGTTAAAACAAGAGTTCTGGCAAGATGTCGGACAAGATGTCTTGACATGTTGGTATGACATCATAGCGTGCCATGTTCCGTTTTCTTGGAAACTAATTTTAAGCATGATATTCCTCAAGATTCTCTAAAGATTTGTTTCGTGCGAAGAGTTAACCAAGAAGTGTGTAGGTTCTAGAAGCAGAGTAAGGCGGTTTGTACTTAGCGTGTTTATTAAGAATGTTGTTGCAACATTTAAGGAAACATCTTATCTGCTTCAGAATATTTGTGTTGAAGTTTCGTGATTCAACTGGATGTCTGGCCTGATTAGTGCATCAATCCCATTATGCAATCATGCTATATAAAGGAAGACTCAAGACTTAATTTACTACTAAAGTCGCAATTCACAAAAGAGTCAATTAGGGTTTTTAGTATGTCCTTGTTATTTGTGAGTCACTCTTGTATCTTGTTGATATTGGAGTTGGACTATTAGTTGAGTTGTAAACTGTGAGTCACTTATAAGCTTGTAAGCACGGCATGGATTTTTCGAAGAAGTTGTTTCATGAGATTATGGTCGAAAGGGAATGTTTCTCTTTTTGTTTGGAGGCGGCCTATGAATGGCTTTTGGATTTCTGCTCCCATTGTCAAAACCTTGGTCATGATGTTACTAATTCCCGTTGGTTGTACCCCAGGAAGGAAACCATAGTTAATAGAGAGAAGGTTGTTAAGGGAAAATCGCAAGTTCTAGCTAAAAAATTTGATTGGGTGCCACTTCAAAAGAATCATTTTGGCGTTGGTTCTTCCAAAGCCTTTAAAGTTCCTTTTCCAAAAGCTCCGCTCAAAATTGTTACTACGGTTGAAGATGTTGTTACTAATACGGTTCCTCAGCCGCAGACATAACAAGCATCAAAATACTTCAATTTTGCTTTGCAAAATGTGTCCGAAGAAATCCCTCACGATACCCTGCCCTCTAGTCCGGTGTTGGAATTGGCTTCCCATGTAGTGCATGTTGACGTGCATTCAGATGTAGTGGAGAAGTTAAGTCCAGACTCCCGGGAGAAGGAGTTGGTTCTCCGGTCTCTGAATGCGACTACTACGCTCTCATCCTCAGTGGCACATGAAAATGTGCATAGTTTGTCTGTTGAATTGGTTTCCTCCGCTTATGGTAGGAAGGAGTCACCGATTAAGTCACGATGACGCTCAACATAGCTCTCCTCTCGGTCCTCTTATTTCTTGGTCCATCCCTATTGAGTCAAAATTGGTATCTGAAATGGAGAGGGTAGATCAGAACGAACCCCCGTCACTTGTAATACAAGTTGTGATTTCTGAACACCATGGTGACAGGGTTTTAGAGTATACTCACAACAACCCAATCATTCAGTCAAACTTGGAATTATGGCGTTGCATCCGTGAGTATGATAAAGCAAATGTTGAGCTGCCTTCCGGTTTTTTCTAAGAAGCAGAAACAACAGGTAAAAAAACAACTTCAAATAGGGAAGCTGTCGTATAGAACCCGATCTAGGGAGATCCTACTCCAACTGATCAATGATAGTTTTCTATTGGAATGCCTGCGGTTTTGGGAAGATAGTTGTTGTGTTGATTTGTTAGCTAATATGGATCATTCGCTTCAAGGAATAATTTGGTTCTCAATGTTGCCTCAGGATTTGCAGGCTGAATTCTTTAGGGTCCGTTGTGAAATGCCTAATTACAAGTTTCCTTATACGGCTATTTTTATTTGTTTCCATTTATTTTTATTTCTTGCTTCTTATTTTGAGGGTTTTGGCCTAGTCCCCCCCTCTTGTATATCTTTTTGCCTGTTTTTTTAATAAAATTTTCATTGAGCTTGGTGGCATGTGATGGGGGTTCCTCGAGGTGCCAACCTAGTTGGGATGTCGTCACTTCCCCTTGATGTTTTTCCTTGCTCCTAGCTTAGCAAAAAAAAATTGATCTAAACTGCACCGCAAACACCATTAGTTGTAGAGGTAGGAATAAGTCGGGTCAGGCCAAGCTTTTCTTAAACATTTTATACCTAGTTTTAAAAACTAGAGCCTAAACCTTATCTATTAGTCTATCAAAGACTTTGTTTTAAGTCCAGTCTATCCTATTAGCCATTATAAAAGTCTAGCTAGTTAATGCTAAGGATTTTAAATAAAACCTATGGCCTATTTATAAAGATACTAATTAAAAAAATATTATTTAAAAGGCTAATAGGCCAATAAAATTTTGTAAAGCTCATACATCAACTTTTCCCCTTTATAAGCATACATTGCTTGTATATTCAATAGCATTTTGTAAAATGTGTACATCCATTTTGTGGAGGCTAATAAGTATATGTTGCATACAATTGACCTATTGCTTTTTCTTTATTAATATGGTTCCATACTTTATAATTTGAAATGAAATGGAAATGACAATAGTAAGAGATTAAGTGGGTAATACAAAAAAAAGAAAAATGTGTGCTCTTTGGAATTGAAATAAGAGAGTAATGCCAAGAGTTTTATAACTTATTGGAAAGCTCGAATGACAAAAAAAAATTACAAAATAAATAAATAAATTGCGGTATTGAAAATTTGAAGGAACCGAAAATTTATTAATATAATAGAGTATATGAAAATACACATATATGAGTCGACCTGGTATGCTTAGTAGGCTTTTCTATAAACCTTAGCCTGATCTATTTAAATTAATGGGCTTTTTGCAAAGCCAGAGCCTAACCTATTTACTAAACGAGTTAAACCGAACATACTTTAAGTAGGTCGGGTCATAGGCCCCTTACGAGCGGTCTAGCCTATTCCCACATCTACCTAGTTGAAGTGTCTCTTAGGATGTTTCTAAGCTAAGAGACACACGATGGTACTGAACTTACGTCGGAATGAGAGGGATCTCGAGGTTGTGCAATTATTGGATTGAAGGATAATTTATACAAATTGATTCGTACAACTTATATCGAAACGATACATTTTTTTCTCTCGATATTCTATATCATAAGAACTCCACAGCTAAGCGTGTTTAACTTGAAGTAATTTTGGATATGACTTTTTGGGAAGTTTCTTGAAAAACATGCGAGTAAGGAGAAAACACGTTCAAAAAAATTGTATCGGTTTGTGGGGTCTGTCGACAATACTTAAAATCGTATAAGGTGTTACAAAATTCTAGAAGTAAAATTAAAAAAAAAATTCTTATTTCATTTACATCATTCCTTTTTAAATGATTTTGCTAAATTTTCTCATGGACTTTTATTTTCCATCTTTTTTATTTTTTATTTTATGTATTTTTATCTTGAAATATTAATTATGATACAAGGTAATTAATAGCCTCAAGGTTGATTCATAGTAAAAATTTAATAAAAATAAAAACCGTAGACGGTATTCCTAAGTTATACACTGTTTTATTCAAAGAATATTATGACAGTGTAAAATGGTAAAATATGATTTGACTTATGTATTATTTTTATACATTGTTTTGACCAATTTTCGTTACGTGTATCGAGTCACCAACTCTTGTTACGTGTATCGAGACATTCATATTATATGTCCTTCCTTGTATACTTTATTTAAAACATTATAAATAAAGAGTTCAGGACTATGAAATTTTTATCATATAGCCAACTAGTCTCTTCTGAATTTTCTTGAGCTTACTTTAGAGTATTATTTTTCATAGCCATGGTGAATAATTTTTGGGCTTTGCGTAGAGAAATAACTGAAAACAATGGCAATACCCGTCTTGTTCAGCCTAATACTCAAACTCGCAATAACCATCAATCAGAAAATGGTTACCTCACAACACCACAAACCATGCAACAAAGACCCCAAAATCATCATCTAATGGATGTCAACAATTTCAACGAAGGTATCATTCTTGTTATTAATGTCCTTTTTTTAAAATGTCATATCTTAAAAATAAGGTTTTGTGTCAAAGAAATAACCCACTATAAATTATTAGTATTATTTTGGTCCATTTGGAGGACATGAGTGAAAGACAATAGACTTGAACAATAATAGCTCTTATCGATATAAAATCGAATCTTATAAATTTATATGCAAATTGATCAAAATTACGAAAATAACGTAAAAAAATAAAGAACGAAATCGTTATTATTATTTATTATTATTATTATTATTATTATTATTATTATTATTATTATTACTACTACTACTACTAATTTAACTTAATATTTGTTTCACATGTCAACTGCAGAAAGGTACCACATGAATAACAGTGTTGATGCTACAGCTCTGTCAATGACGAATTTTCCCTTTTCTGTCAATGATAGGACATCATTCATAACAACAACTCGTTATGGTCGAGCACTGCCCTTAGGCTCGGGTCTAACAAGTAGCCTCCAACAATATCGAGCAGTGCCCTTAGGCTCGGGTTTAACAAGTAGCCCACAACAACATATGAGACAACAACATCGAGCACTACCCTTAGGCTTCGGTCTAACAAGTAGCCCACAACAACATCAAGCACTGCCCTTAGGCTCAGGTCAAACAAGTAGCCACCAACAACATCGAGCACTGCCCTTAGGCTCGGGTCTAACAAGTGGCCCACAACAACATATGAGACAGCAACATCGTGCACTGCCCTTAGACTCAGGTCTAACAAGTATCCCACAACAACATCGAGCACTGCCCTTAGGCTCGGGTCTAACAAGTAGCCACCAACAACATCGAGCACTGCCCTTAGGCTTTGGTCTAACAAGTAGCCCACAACAACATCCAGCACTGCCCTTAGGCTCGGGTCTAACAGGTAGCCACCAACAACATCGAGCACTGCCCTTAGGCTCGGGTCTAACAAGTAGCCCACAACAACATATGAGACAACAACATCGTGCACTGCCCTTAGACTCGGGTCTAACAAGTATCCCACAACAACATCGAGCACTGCCCTTAGGCTCGGGTCTAACAAGTAGCCATCAACAACATCGAGCATTGCCCTTAGGCTTAGGTCTAACAAGTATCCCACACCAACATATGAGACAACAACATCGCACACTGCCCTTAGGCTCAGGTCTAACAAGTATCCCACAACAACATCGAGCACTGCCCTTAGGCTCAGGTCTAACAAGTAGCCATCAACAACATCGAGCACTGCCCTTAGGCTCGGGTCTAACAAGTAGCCCACAACAACATATGAGCTCACCCAACACTACTCTTCTTTCTTCTTATCATGAAAACTTAGCTCGAAATTTCTCATCCAATGTTGTTGGTTCCCAAGGTTCTGCAAATTGGTCTCGAAATCCTTCAAGACCAATTTTTCAGAATCAAAGGAACTCTCGATATCTTCCATATGGAGAGGGTTCAAATCGTAGGAATAATTCTCTTTTATTCAGCGACTTTAACCTTCGTCCAAGTGGTAATACGAATAGATTTCACACTATGAATGATGACTCTATTCCAAGTGCAACTCCTCCATTTCGTCCTATTAACAGTAATGATTTGAGCATGTTTGTTTCTTCTGGAAATGCTAATTGGGATTCAACTCATGATACATCAACGAGTCATCGTGTGTTCGACATTCGAGACAATGAAGCTAGGAATAGATCAATGATCCCCCCTAATAATGGTTTTGAAGCAATACAGAGTGAAACAAAAGAGCTACTTCTTTTCAAGGATACAATTCCTACAAGCCCAGTGACGGAAGTTGATGATGCAAATGAAAATGATGACGATGAGCATTTGGATCTCTTGCTTCACCTTTGAATGGTGAATGAACATTTTATGTCCTTTTGGTTTAATGAATCGTTACTTTTTTTTTCTTATAATAAATTTTAGATATGTTGCAACTTTCATTAGACATGGCTCTCATTGTTGTATTTGTAGCTTTGTCCACCATACAATATAATGAATTACTTTATTATTACAAAAGAAATAGACATGGTTTATTAGTATACGAAAAATATACTTGTCTTTCGATGAGTTAGTCTATACAAAATTTTGTTTTAAATGAGGATCTCGCAAATAGACGATGAGATTGAACTTCTCAAATAAATCGGTCATTAAACCATATACCGAGTTTTAAAAATATATACTTTCAAGCAAGCATAATTTTAATGAAAACAAAAGTGTGTGTACTTTTAAACAGAAATGATTTTGTCTCAAAATTGTTGAATTAATAATATATGGATTTGTATGGAGTAACAAAACAATTTGGTAGTAATATTTTTAAAATGAAATTAAGCTGATGAATTTAAAAGGTAATTTTCGCTCTCTAATGATTTTTTTTTATTTATAAAATCTACTATTAGAGTCAATATAACGCATTGAAAGATAGTATCAAAAATAAAATGTCCTCGTAAGCTTAGTTTAGTTGGTAGGGACAATGCATAATATATGCAAGGCCTGGGGGTTTGAACCCTGACCACCAAAAAAAAAAAAATAGTATCAAAAAATAATGTATTGAAAGATAGTAATTTACTAAAAGCACGTCATTTTTTAACATATTAACATGAATGTCTTTTAAAAAATTTAAATTAAATTATATATAGTTCATAATTCTTAATAATATCTTTATATAAATAAAATTTCATAAACAACTTATAAGTTAAACTTTAATTATTGTTTGAAAATAAAACAGTATAATTTTATTTGCTAAAAAAAGTGATTTATTTTTCTTTCTTTCTTTTTTTAAAATAAAAAAGTTATTTCTCTATTCTCGCATGGAGACTTCTCCGTAATCGGTTGCCAACTAAGGCAAATTTGGTGGCTCGTGGGATTCTTTCTCAGGAGGCGCAAGTGTGTGTGACCAGGTATGGGGAAGTGGAAACGGCTCATCATTTATTCTTTTCTTGTAGCGTTTTCTGAGACTTATGGCATTCAGTTCGTGAGTGGATCGGGGTTTCTGGGGTTGATATGTATAGCATTCCTGACCATTTTCTTCAGCTTACTTTTTCGACAGGAGGGTCGACAACACGAAGATCATTTATGCAACTCATATGACTTTTATGTGTTTGGGTATTGTGGAATGAACATAGTAATAGAATTTTTAGCAACAAGGAAAATAATATACACCAATTGTTGGATAAAGTTAAATTTCACTCGTACTGGTGGTTGAAGGCGGCTAATGCCGTTTTTGTATTAGGTGTTCATAGTTGGTTGGCGTGCCCACTTGCTTGCATAGGTATTGGTTAGTCATTATTGTTTTGTGGTTTGGACTCTTTTGTAAACTTTAGCCGTTTTCTCTTGGCACGTCTTGTGCTTGAGATGCAGCTTCGTTGTCGTTACTATATATTCCATTTTTGTTTGTTCAAAAAACAAAACAAAAAAAACCCTAAATGAACGTAATAACATTTTTATAGAAAAACTCTTTGTACAAATAAAAAAAAATATAGTTGTATTAATTATAAAAAAATAATTAACAAAACAGGGAAAAACTATTTTTTTTGTTGAAGAAGCTAAACAAGCCAACCCAAATTTGCATCGGAGAGAAAAAAATAATTAGGAAAATTCAAAGTCCATAAATGTTTTTTGAGGGAAAAACTATATTTTTTAAGAAGGTAAACTAGTCAACCCCAATTGGCACCAGAGAGAATCGAATTGAACCTAAGACCACACTCCTAAGTCCCAAGCCAATACCACCAGGTCAACCCAAGTCCATAAATGTTATTGTGTAAAGATGACATTAAAGCTTATTTTCAAATAATTTTTTTATAATAGCTTAAATTAAATATACGTGGAATATAAATATTATTCTGCCATAATTAACATTATTCTAAAAATAATTACCTAAATTTTAAATAATATTATATGAGGACGTCTGATTTGTGGACACAGTTCAAAGGTAAATCTTACTAATTTTAGTAAATTTTAATAAAATATTATATTTATTCTCTATTTTTTATTATTAAAAAATTAATTATTTTGTTAAAAATGGTAAGATTCCACATCTGAAACATTTTTAATGGTTCGTATCATATTAGTTTGACTCATACTATAAATTATTTATTTTTTATTTTGAATTTCTAAATTATCCTTTAACTTTTTTTTTTAATAATTTTTTCCTTAGATATAAAGCAAAGAGTAAAAGACAAAAAAGATAATAAAGATTTTTTATTTTTAGGAGAATTCAGCTACTTTGTGTGTGCAATTGAAGGCACCAAAGATATTGTTACCTTGACTCTTGAAGAATAACAAAGTTCTTTGGTGGATTGAGAAATTAGGTTGACTGAGATAAGTCTAGTGGATAAATATTCTCATCAAGCCTCACATTTGTTAAAAGGGGAAGAAAGGGCTTTGGAAGGACATAAATATATGAGAAAATTGATAAATCTGTTACTTTTGTTGAAAGAGTATTTTTTAAGAGAATAATAAATTAATGATTATGATTAATATATTTTTAATTTTAAGAATATTAAAACAACATATTTTGTAAAAAAAACATGTATTAGATTTGAAGAATTCATATAAACCCTCTCAAC